>FWPU01000110.1_pt1 | contig 250521 bp, 241 predicted proteins | sample 2228361 | NCBI WGS metagenome assembly FWPU01 (sample SAMEA103939777, study PRJEB20133) | metagenome
CCGGCCTGCAGGGCCTGGGCGCGTTGAAGCTGCGCAAAACTTTCAGCTGGCGGCACGACATATTCGCCAAGCGCCAGACCAATCGCGGCGAATACCAGTGCTGCCTTGAGCGCCGCGCCAGCAATGTAGCGAGGCGCCAGACCGGCCGCGCGCATGGCCGTAATCTCGGAGGAAAGGGCGAGTGTAGCGAGCCCGAGGCTGGTGCCAATCACCGCCGCCACGGGCAGGTTCTCATAGAGCCGCCGTGGCTGGCTGAACACCACATGTTGAAACAACGCAATAAACCCGAAGTTGCCCCGGCCATAGTCGTCAAGCACATCAATCACGGTGAAAAACACGAACAAGGCTGCGAGCACCCCGAGCACCCATGAGGTGCTCACCACGATGCGCGCGATGATATAGCGCTCGAGCCGGCTCAATAAGATCACGGCCGCAGGGACGCAAATGGCATAAGCGGGCGATGGCGGGCGCGGCGCGCGAGCAAATAAAGCGCAACGAGCAACATGGCCGCGTGCACCCACCACATGCCGAGCGCAGCAGGCACCGCTCCCTTTTTCACCAGAATCTGGGCGAGTGCCAGCAGATTGGAATAGATGAAATACACTAGGATCGCGACGAACAGATTGCCGAGCCGGCCGCGGCGCGCGTCAGTGTGCGCCAGTGCCAGTGCGAAGAGTGCTAACACCAGCGTGATCGCGGGCTTGGCGAGCCGCCAGTGCCATTCGGCCAGCGCTTCGCGACTCTCCTCTGAGAGAAGCGCACCGCTAGCCAGTTCCTCGCTACGCCGTGGCAGGGTGGGGGGCGGTGGCGGTTCGAGGCGAAGCAAGTAACTGCCAAAATCTACTACACGGTAACCCGGCTGTCCTGGCGCACCGTCGTAAAGCGACCCGGATTGCAAGAGCAAAAACCGCGCGCCGGTGGCGGGATCCGTGTAGGGCTGGCCGTTCTGGGCCACCACCACGCCCTTGCGCCCCTGCTCGAGGCTGCCGATGAACACCTCCTCGAGTCGGCCGTCGCCGATGTCAATGTGGGCAGCGTAAAATGCCCGATTCCCGCCCGGCAGGGGATTAAACACCCCCGGTTCCAGTCGTTCCACCTCGAAGCGCGCTGCGCTCTGCACGCGCAATTGCTCCATCTGCCGGCTCGCGAGCGGCGTGAGGTAGAACGCGCCCAGTCCGACCAGGACGGCGACCAGCGAGCTCAACACGATTACCGGGCGCAGCCACTGCCACAGCCCAACCCCACAGGCCATCAGCACCGTCATCTCGCTGTCACGATACCAGCGGTTCATGGTCAACAGCAGGCCCAGATACCACGCGAGCGGCAGGAGTAGATCCAGGCGCTTGAGCATCTGCCAACCGAGCAGGGCAAGCACGATATCCTTGGCCAAATCCCCGCGCGCTGCGCGCCCCAGTAGCGTGGTGAGCCCGGCGAGTGCGAGCACCGCCAGCAGCAGCACCGTGATGCTGAGTGTGTTGCTGCCGACTTCGCGGTAGAAAGCACGGCGCAGGATCACCGATCAGACCTGTTCAATGCTTTGACAAGGCGAGACGGAAAAATGGAAAATGCCTCGTATTGGGCAATACCGCACCGGACCGCGTGAAACGCCGGCTTGGCATAAACGAACGCCATTAAGAGCTTGATTGGAAAAGGAACGTTATTTGCCTTTTTCGAAACTATAGCACAATGCCTGGCCAGCGCCGCGCGACTTAATCCTGTAAGAATGAACCGGATCGAGGGGGCAGACGGCAGACCGTGACCCGGTGACTCGACACCGAACAGAGGTAGAGGGTAAAAACATGGAGTTCATCGTCAAGAGTGGCACGCCCGAAAAGCAACGCAGTGGCTGCCTTGTGGTAGGGGTGTTCGAGGGACGCAGACTCTCCGCAGTTGCAACCCAGATTGACCAGGCCACCGGGGGGGCCGTGAGCGGCGTGCTGCGCCGTGGAGATCTCGAAGGCAAGCTGGGGCAGACCTTGCTGCTGCACAACCTGCCGAATCTGCCGAGCGAGCGCCTGCTGCTGGTCGGCGGCGGCAAGGAGAAGGAATTCAACGAAGCGCGTTACCGTGAGGTCACCACTGCCGCCGCGCGCACGCTTCGGAACATCGGCAGCCACGAAGCCATGAGCTTCCTCACCGACCTCGAGGTCAAGGGCCGCGACATCGTTTGGAAGCTGCGCCAGGCGGTCGAGGTGACTGAGGAGACGTTCTACCGCTTCGATCAGCTCAAGAGCAAGAAGAACGAAAGCAAGTGCGCGCTGCGCCGCATGATCCTCGCCGTGCCCAAGCGCCGTGACCTGGCCGCCGGCGAGCGCGCCGTGCGCGAGGCAGCGGCCGTGGCCGCCGGGGTGCGGCTGGCACGCGACCTCGGCAACCTGCCTGGTAATGTCTGCACGCCGAGCTACCTTGCCGAGCAGGCTGTCGCGCTGGGGCGGGACTTCGGGATGCAGGTGACCGTGCTCGACGAGCCGCAGATACGTGAACTCGGAATGGGCGCCCTACTATCGGTGGCGCGCGGCAGCCGCCAGCCACCCAAATTTATCATCCTGGAATACCACAGCGGTCCACAGGACGAAGCACCGATTGTGCTGGTCGGCAAGGGGATCACCTTCGACGCCGGCGGCATCTCGCTCAAGCCCGCGGACAAAATGGACGAGATGAAATTCGACATGTGCGGCGCTGCCGCGGTGCTGGGGACGCTGCGGGCGGCTGCGGCACTCAAGCTCCCGATCAATCTCGTTGGGCTGATCCCGAGCTGCGAGAACCTGCCAGATGGCGCCGCCAATAGGCCAGGAGACATCGTGACCTCGCTCTCCGGGCAGACCATCGAGATCCTCAACACCGACGCCGAGGGCCGGCTGATCCTATGCGACGCCCTTACCTACGCCGAGCGTTACCGGCCGGCAGCGGTCGTGGACGTCGCCACCCTCACCGGGGCCTGCGTGATCGCGCTAGGCAGCCATGCGAGTGGCCTGCTCAGCAACGACGATGCGCTCGCGCGCGAGCTGCTCGCCGCGGGCCGTTACACCTACGATCGTGCCTGGCAGTTGCCGCTGTGGGAGGAGTATGACAAACAGCTCGAGAGCCCCTTCGCCGATATGGCCAATATCGGCGGGCGCGAGGCCGGGGCGATTACCGGTGCCTGCTTTCTGGCGCGTTATACGAAGAACTTCAAGTGGGCGCATCTCGATATCGCCGGAACCGCCTGGAAAGGCGGCAAGGAGAAAGGCGCTACCGGCCGCCCTGTGCCTTTGCTCGTGCAGTTCCTGATCAATCGCGCAAGCAGACGCAAGCCAAACGCGGCCGTCACGGAAGCAGCATGACGCGCGTGGACTTCTACCTGCTCGAGGGCGGCGAGCGCAACCGCGCCGTCTGTCGCCTGGCCCACAAGGCCCACAGCCTCGGCCACCGCGTCTACATTCTTGCCGACAACCCGCAGGAGGCCGTCGCGCTGGATCATCTGCTTTGGACGTTCACCGATTTAAGCTTTGTTCCCCATGCGCTACACTCACCGGACGCCGACCCGGATCTGCCTGTGCTGATCGGCGCCTGCGAACCGCCGGCGTCCCACGATGACGTGCTCATCACGCTCGCGTCCGAGGTCCCCGCCTTCTTTCAGCGATTCCGGCGCGTCGCCGAGGTGGTCGGCCCCGGCGAGGTGGACAAGCAGCAGGCGCGCCGTCGCTTTCGCTTCTACCGGGAGCGCGGCTGTGCCCCGAAGACGCACACACTCTGAGGAACCAAGCGCAGGGCCATGACCACGCCGGATGCCCGGCTTAAGCATAAGCCCAACAAGAGGCACACGTTGGAGGAGGTGCTTAAGTCGCTGCAGGACTTGATCCGCAATGAGCTGCTCGACGAGCCACCCTCCGCTCGCAAGATTGCCGCTGCGGCTGCGGCGGCCGACGACAAGCGCGAATCCGGCGTCGCAAAAACAGGCCTGTATGGTAAGCCTGATGCCGCCATGAGCGATGCCCCGGAAACGGCCGCCGAACGGCTCGACCTTCCGCAAATGATCGAGTCCTTGCATGCGCTCATAGCAGAGGAGCTTGCTACAGACGCAGAGCCGTGCGAGAAAGAAGCCCCTGCAACGGATCCAAGAAGGGAAGTATCTACGCTCGCACCCGATACACTCGAGCCCGCAACAGAAACGAAGACCCACGATCTCTTGCACCACGCACCGCGACCGGTTCCGCCCGAGGGCTTGCAGGAGGCACTGCCCCTTTTCGTCTCAGCCACGGCGCAGACCCCGGCTGGGGGCACCCCCCCCACCTTCGACGTGCCGGCTGCGCCGCCGACGCGGCCCGATACCTTGCCGCAGGAGGCGGTCGTGAAAAAGCCGCTTGCGCCGGCCGAGGACATCGCTGGTGTGAATCCCTTCGCGCTCGAAGACCCATTTTCCTCCCCGCAGGGTTCGTCACCGCCCTCCTCCGACATCGCACCGGCACCGCATTCGTCTGAGGTCGCGCCCAAGGCGTCGCACACGGACGACATCCCCGTGCTAGAGGACATCGCTCTGCCTCCGCCCGACGGGATACCCGTGCGCTCGTTTGGCGGCGCGCCACTGCCAGAACCGTCCCAGGCGCACGCGCTCGCTGTGCGGGTTATCGCGCGGCTCAATATCGAGCTGCGTAAGTCCGGGGAGCGCCTGCTCGATTCCGGGATCATCAAACGCCTGGAGCGCCTACTGCGCGAAGAGCTGGAAAAACCCACGCAAAGTGCAAAGTGAAAAGTAAATGGTTTAGAATCCGCCGGTTTTCCGGTTCTCGCGCCCCACACCCTGTGTTTTTCCGCTAACTGCCCAATGTCCCACGACGAACACAACCCCCGCACCCGCAAGTCGGTGCTGCCCAAGGTCTACGACCCCCACGCCATCGAGCAGCAGATATACCGCCGCTGGGAACAGGCCAGTTATTTCACACCGCGCGGCACGGGCGCGCCTTACTGCATCATGCTGCCTCCGCCCAACGTGACCGGCAGCCTGCACATGGGCCACGCCTTTCAAGACACGCTCATAGACGCGCTCGTACGCTACCGGCGCATGAAGGGCGAGCGTGTGCTCTGGCAGGGTGGCACCGACCATGCTGGCATCGCCACCCAAATGGTGGTCGAGCGCCAACTCGAGGCCGAGGGTAAGTCTCGTTACGATCTCGGCCGCGCGGAATTCATCCGGCGGGTGTGGCAGTGGAAGGCGCAATCCGGCGACACCATCACACGCCAGATGCGCCGTCTTGGCTGCTCGCTCGACTGGTCGCGTGAGCGCTTCACCATGGACGAGGGCCTGTCGCACGCGGTCATAGAGGTGTTCGTGCGCCTATATGACGAAGGCCTGATCTACCGCGGCAAGCGTCTGGTGAACTGGGATCCCGTACTGTGCACCGCGATCTCCGATCTCGAGGTCGTCTCGGAGGAGGAGTCCGGATACCTTTGGCACATCCGCTATCCGCTCGTCGACGGCACAGGCTATCTCACCGTCGCCACCACACGCCCTGAGACCCTGCTCGGCGACGTTGCGGTGGCCGTGCATCCGGACGACGAGCGTTACGCCCCGTTCGTCGGCCGGCTCGTCGAATTGCCACTCACGGGCCGCAAAATCCCGGTAATCGCCGACGAGTACGTGGACCGCACGTTCGGCTCGGGTTGCGTCAAGGTTACCCCCGCGCACGACTTCAACGACTACGAGGTCGGCAAGCGCCACGGGTTGCCGTTGATCAATGTTCTCACGCCGGATGCGTGCATCAATCTCCCCGGCTCCCCCTACCATGGGCTTGAGCGCTTCGCGGCGCGCCGCCGCATCCTCGCCGATCTCGAGGCCGCCGGGTTGCTCGCGAAGACCGAACCACACCGGCTCATGGTGCCGCGCGGCGACCGCTCGCACGCGGTGATCGAGCCCTACCTCACCGACCAGTGGTACGTGAAGGTCGGCCCCCTGGCCGCCGCGGCCATCAAGGCGGTGGAAGACGGGCGCATCCGCTTCATCCCGGAGCACTGGACCAAGACCTTTTACGAATGGATGCGCAATATCCACGACTGGTGTATCTCGCGTCAGATCTGGTGGGGTCACCGCATCCCGGCCTGGTACGACGAGAACGGCAACATCTTCGTTGCACGCAACCGCGAGGAAGCGCTTAAGCGCGCGCACGCCAAACACGGGCGAGAGGTACCGCTCGTACAGGACAATGACGTGCTCGACACCTGGTTCTCTTCGGCGCTGTGGCCGTTCTCGACCTTAGGCTGGCCGCAGGCCACCCCCGAGCTCAAGACTTTCTATCCGACATCCGTGCTCGTTACCGGTTTCGACATCATCTTCTTCTGGGTGGCGCGCATGATCATGATGGGCCTGAAGTTTACTGGCGAGGTACCGTTCCGCGAGGTGTACATCCACGGTCTGATCCGCGACGCCCACGGCCAGAAGATGTCGAAATCCAAGGGCAATATCCTCGATCCCCTCGACCTTATTGACGGCATAGACCTCGAACGGCTCGTGAAGAAGCGCACCACCGGGCTGATGCGTCCGCAGGACGCTCCCCGCATCGAGCGCGCCACGCGCAAGGAGTTTCCGCAGGGAATCCCGGCCTTCGGGACCGACGCACTGCGCTTTACCTTTGCCTCGCTCGCGACCCAGGGGCGCGACATCAAGTTCGATCTCGGGCGCATCGAGGGCTATCGCAACTTTTGTAACAAACTGTGGAACGCGGCGCGCTACGTGCTCATGAACACCGAGGGCGAGGACTGCGGACAGCAGGGCGGTGAACTCGTATTGAGTGTGGCCGATCGTTGGATTCTCTCGCGCCTGCAGCAGGCGCTCGCCGAGGCCGAGGCAGGCTTTCGCGACTACCGTTTCGATCTCGTTGCGCAGACGCTCTACAGCTTTACCTGGCACGAGTACTGTGACTGGTACCTGGAGTTATCCAAGGTGGTGCTGACAGATGCCAAGGCAGCGGCTGCACACAAGCGCGGTACGCGCCACACTCTGGTCCACACGCTTGAAACCCTGCTGCGCGCGCTACACCCACTGATGCCGTTCATCACCGAGGAAATTTGGCAGCGCGTGGCGCCGCTTGTGAAACAAGCGCGACAGGAAAGCCACGGCGACAAACTTAATGGCGCAGAAGCCGGCGCGACCATCATGCTCGAGCCCTATCCGTCGGCCGATCCGTCGAAGATTGACCAGGCGGCGAGCGAAGAGATGCAATGGGTCATGGCCGTCATCGGGGCAATCCGCAGCATTCGCTCCGAGCGCGATATCGCACCCTCGAAACTTTTGCCGGTATGGCTCGCCGAGGGTTCTGAAAAAGAAAAGGAATGGTGGGTACGTTACCGCAAGCAGTATCTAAAACCGCTCGCCCGTGCCGAGGACATAACCTGGATTGCCAACCCGATTACCCCTGCCGATTGTGCGATGCGACTGGTCGGACAGTTGAAAGTGCTCGTCCCGCTCGGCGCGCTCATCGACCGCCGGGCCGAACTCGCGCGGCTCGAAAAAGAGATCTCCAGGCTCGAGAAGGAGATCGCGAAGGCCCGCAGCAAGCTCGCGAACGTTGAGTTCATCGCCCGCGCACCCAAGCCTGTGGTCCAACAGGAGCAGCAACGCGTAGAGGAGCTCAAGGCCGCGCTCGACAAGCTGCGGACACAAAGGCAGATTGTCGAGTCACTGTCGGGCTAGTCGCCCTTCGGCTCTGCTTCTGAGGAAAGGTTGCGGCGGCTCAAGTAAACTTTTTGTCTTGGATTGCCATCGGCACTCACGTGCGTAGTGTCCCTCCCGCCATGAGTAGAGGTGCAGGCTGATGGCGCGGGTATGAGCGCCAAAAGGGCCGGCAGCGTGTCGAGATCGACGATCGGATAGCAGATTACCGCCTGGCGGTGAAGAGGGGTACGCTTGCAAGCGCGCCCTCCCGTCCATGGCAGGCGCGGTAGCCCTTGAGCGCTAGGGCGTGCACCGCACCAGGCTATCACCCCAGCACAGTTGTGGGTGCGATGCGGTTGTGAAGACTATCGTTCATCTCCTGCACCGGGTATCCTCTAAAAGGGTATCGGCGGGCGCTAGGTCGAACAGGTGCCATCAAACGGCTGTCCTCAGCTCGCCATGTCTGGTGTGACACGTTCTGCACGCTGGTCGGAAGATCAAAGACGAGCGCGGGCAGTATCTGCTCCCGGTCAACGCGAGCGATGACCTTGTCCTTGCCGATCGCACCGAGACAGCCCGCCGGCCAGAGACGCAAACAAGCAGTTCCTTCACCTTGGCAGAATCGCCGATTTTCCGCGCGAGCGCCTGGCGGTCGCGTTCCGAGGGGGCGAATGAATCGAAATGACGGGCGATCAGCGTCGGAGAGTCTTCCGGCCGGTTTAGAGCACAGGGCTGGACGATATTGGCCAGTGCGTATTGCAGCGAGTCCTGGCCGTCCGCCGCGACGCCCTGCAGCACGTCGCCCGCCGGCTGCTTGCGAAAATACGCCGCGACCTCGGTGAGAATACGTCGACAGGACGCGCTGTCCTTGAAACCCGACCACACGGGCGCATCGTCCACCGCCTACGGTGCCAGTGCCGAAACGGCGAGGCCAAGGCCACCGAGCAGCAATGCCACGCGGCAGTGAGAACGCGCGGCTATGCACATGACGCTTTTCCCTTTCGCGTAGAACGACGATGGCAAGCCTTGCATAAGGCGCTCGCCGCACCAGCACACAATACGGGAATGCCGCTCCGTCCTCTTTGTACGTCGCGCGCGCTGGGTGGCTTCCTGCCAAAAAAAAGAAACCCCGCTAGCGCGGGGTTTCCCCAATCAAAAGCGCGGCAAGGCGCTTATTCAGCCTCGGGCGACCACGCGTGTGGCCTGCATGCCCTTCGGGCCTTTTTCGGACTCGAATTCGACCTGCTGCCCCTCGGCCAGGGACCGGAAACCGGAACCCTCGATGACCGAGTAGTGCACGAAAACGTCCTCGCCTCCATCCTGCGGCTTGATAAAACCGAAGCCTTTGGAATCGTTGAACCACTTTACCGTACCGTTACGCATGAAGAATGAACCTCGAATGATGAACGAAAAAATGCGGACGGCCTTGACACGGGAAACACCGCGCAGCCTCGCGATGAGGATGCTCTGGCGGGCCCGTCTTTCGGACACCGCATAAACAGCATACTCGTTTCCGCTGCGAAATACTACTGCCGCTACCCAGCACAGGCCCGGCTGTACCTTTGACGGCGACCTCGCTTATCGTAACGGGCATTATGACCGCACCCCGTTACGTCCTGGAAGGCACATCCGAGAACTTTTATGCCCTGGTGCTTGAGAACTCCGAAAAGGGTTTGGTGCTCGTGAACTACTGGTCGCCGCGCGCCGGGCCCTGTCTTATGCTCAGACCCCGTCTGCTCGAGCTTGCCGAGGAATTTGGCGGCCGCTTCCTGCTGGTCACGCTCGACATTGATCGCTATGCCCGGCTGGCACGCGACCAAGGCGTGGTCAGCGTCCCCACCATCCAGGCGTTTCACCATGGCCAGGTCGTGGGCACCCTGCACGGGGCCAGGTCGCAAGACGTCATCCGCCGGTTCGTCCTCGAGCAGTTCGCGCGCATGCCGCAGGAGCGGCACAGAGCAGCAGTCTTGGACGCCTTGCAACGCGGTGATCTTGAGCGGGCGGCGGCAGCTGCCGCCCGCGCCGCGCTCGAGCGGCCAGACGACCCGCGCCCGCCACTCGATGTGGCGAGGCTACTGATCTTGCAGGGTCGCTACGCCCAGGCCGAGGACCTGCTCAAGTCGCTGCCCGAGCCGTTGCGCGCCCACCCACAGGCCGCGCGGCTGCGCGCACACGCCGGCTTTCTGCGCCTGGCGCGAGAGGCGCCGCCGCGCGCGGCACTCGAGCGTCGCTTGGCGACAGACCCAAACGACTGTGCGGCGCGCCTTCAGTTGAGCGCGCTGCTCGTGACCGAGGACAATTACGAAAATGCCATGGAGCAGCTCGTCGAGATCCTCCGCTGCGACCCGAACTTCGCGGATGGTGCGGCACGTGAGGGGCTGCTTGCCCTCTTCGCTCTGCTCGGAGAAGAGGACGAGCGGGTCCGCCGCATGCGCGAAAAGGCCGCGCCGTTGCTGTAAAAAACCGTCGTTGGGCGCTCAGTCGGCCGCCTACCGGCAAGTGGCATATCTTTTGCCATACTACTTAGGTCAAGATCAGATCCATCAGGTGAGGTAGGCAATCATGACCCGGCAATCGGTCGTTCACGGCTTGGTCTTGCTGCTCGCGCTGTTGCTCGGCGGTGTGCTCGCCGCCCAGGCGGACGAGACGGACGAGCGCCTGTTCAAGCTGCAGCACAAGATCGCCCAGGGCGGTGACCCGAACGCCCAGTACTACCTCGGGGAGATGTACGAGCAGGGGCTCGGCACAGCAGTGAACCTGGAGGAGGCCTTCAAATGGTATTCGAAGGCTGCCGAGAAGGGACACCCCTACGCCAAGCGCAAACTCTCGATGCGCAAGCAGATCGAGGCCGAGCACAAGCGTGCGCACAGTGTGGTAGAAACACTGCGCGCCGCATCGAGCGCCACAGAGGAAAAACCGGCCGCATCGACACCGACAGCGCCTGCCGCGCGTCCAGCATTCAAGGCGACGGACAAGATGGCGGAGAAACCCGTCGGGCCGTCAGCGCAAGAAATGGCACGCCTGGGGGAAGAGCACAAAAAGACCGCAGCCGAGCGCGAGAAAAGGCGCGAGGCAATCCGGCGCATGATCCTCGAGATGAAAAAGAACTGGCAGGGGGAGGCTTTTGAGTAGCGGAGGCGAGACGCAAAACGCGCAACGCGAGAAAAGAAAAGGATCTAGCCAACCGTTAGATCCATCAGCGCGGCTTCCCAGCCGCGCTCTCACGCCTCAACGGCTTTTACTGCCGGCGCACGACAAATCGCTGGTCGAGCGTGCTCAGTTTTTCCATAATCCCGGTGTACTCGAGCTCGACCATGGGCAGCATGGCCGCACCTACGAATCCCTGGCGGCGCATCTCGATCGCCTTGCCGGCCACGCGGCCGCGCACCGTCTCCCAGAACGGATGGGCGAAGGCGTCCCACGGCTCGGTGAGCCGGCCCGCATGCATGGCGAAGGCCGCACACGAGACGAGCGGCGGACCGTCGAAGTAGCTCGTACCGCAATTGAGCGGTACCGGCATGAGCGGCATGTGGTGCGAGCCGCGCATGCAGCCTGCAACGTAGTGGCCGATGGCATACGGCGCGAGCACTTCGCCGGTTGCGGGAAAGTTCATCTGGGTGCGCACGAGCATCACCGGATCGTCCTTGCCGGTGTACTTGCCGGCGATGTTGTGCAACCGCGAGGTCGCGACCGCCACGGCCTGCTCGCCAGTGGCACGCGACCAGATTGATTCCACGACGAAGCGCTCCGGGTCGCGCAGCAGCGCGGCGAGGTCGTAAAGCTCCTCGGGCGTGTTCAGCTCGATGACCCGGTCGCCCTCGGTATAGTTCACGTCCATGACAACGAAGCGGAAGCCCTGCGACATCTTGGGCGAGAGAATCAACCCGGGCGTGTTCATGGCGTCGGCAAAGGCGAGGTAAAGCGGGAGATTGAAGGCGCCGGGATCGGTCTTATCAGCAGCGAAAAACAGGAACGGCTCACCCGGGCGCTCCTCGAACGTCATCTCCGCGCAGGCCGGTCCCAGGCCGTGCACGTTGCCGGAAAAGGCGTCCTTCAAGAGATCCTGCCCAGCGCCGTATAGCCCCGTGCTTTTGGCGACCGCCGTGCCGGCCACGAACGCGTCCCACGCAAGGCGATGGATCTGCTCGTTCCTCGCGCCACGCGTATGGGTCATGAGAATCGCGATGTCGTCACCCGTGTGGCTCACGTAACTGTCTATCAGCAATGACTTGTCGTGCTGCTTGACGTGCATGCGCACGCTCTCGAGCAGGCGATGCGAGGGTGCGATGTGCCCGCCGATAGACCCGATATCCGCCTTGATGACCGTAAGCGTGATCTGCATGCGATGGCCTTCCTGTTCCCGGATGGTTTGATAGCCATATTAGACCGAAGCGGCGACGGCAGAGTTTTGATCCTGGTCAAAACCAGCGCATTCGTCACGGTGCGCTCAAGGACCGCCCCGTGGGCGACATCGCGCGAAAAAGTGGTCTCGCGACTAAGTGACTTGGGCTCCCAGTGAGTGATAAGCGGGCTTTTGTCCACGCCGTTTGCCGCTTCGTGCAGGTAGCAAACATGCGCCTGGCCAAAGTGCTCGATCAGCGTCTTGAGCGACGTGCGCGCCAGCGCGCCGATCGTGCTCACACCGAGCGCGGCGCGCTTTGCCTCGGTCTTCGGCCCCACGCCCGAAAGCCGGCGCACGGGCAGGGGTCAGACGTGCGACAAAACGGCGCGCCTCGTAAGAAGCCGTCGAGACCACACTACGCCCGTGTGGATCGCCGTACCCGCCGATGACAAGCGACAAGCCACGCAGCTTCGGCCGACGCTGAAGCTCTACGACAGCGAAAAACGCATCCATGTCGACGTGCAGAATGCGCTTCACGACGCCATGCCCAAAGCGAGCTTTTGGTTTTCTGCGGTAGGGGGTCGTAACTGGCGTGCGTGATCGCGCACCGCTGCCGAAGCCCGCCAGACGAACAGCGCGCCGTTTGTCGTGGCAACGCGCCTTGGTACACAAGCCGCAAAGGTGCCGGCTGACGCCGGAAATTTATCCCCGTTAGTCTTCATCAAGCGACAGCAACGTCGTGTTGCCACCCACAGCGGCGGTATTGACCGTGAGTGTGCGCTCGGTCGCGAAACGCAGCAGATAGTGCGGACCGCCGGACTTGGGGCCAGTGCCCGACAGACCCTCTCCGCCGAAAGGCTGCACGCCGACCACCGCACCGATCATGTTACGATTGACGTAAAGATTGCCAACGCGGGCACGTTCTCTGACACGCCGTATCGTAGACTCGAGCCGACTATGGATGCCGAGTGTAAGGCCGTAGCCTGTGGCGTTGATCGCCTCGATCACGGCATCGTGCCGTCCTGCCGCATAACGCACCACATGCAGTACTGGCCCGAAGATTTCCTGCTGCGGCAGCAGCTGCCGATCGACCTCGAATGCAACCGGTGGGACGAAATAACCATATTGCGCCTGTTCACCGGCCGGCGCTTCGGCGATCAGGCGCGCCGCGCGGCGCAGATGCGTTATGTACGCAAACAGCCGTGCCTGCACCGCGCGGTCGATCACCGGTCCGATGTCGGTCGAAAGCCGTGCCGGATCGCCAAGCCTGAGCTCGGCCATGGCGCCAGCGAGCAGGTCGAGTACCGGTTCGGCGATCTCCTCCTGCAGGAACAACACGCGCAGCGCCGAGCAGCGTTGACCGGCACTGTTAAAGGCCGAGACGAGCACATCCGTCACCACCTGTTCTGGCAATGCAGAACTGTCCACAATCATGGCGTTGATGCCGCCGGTCTCGGCGATCAAGGGCAAGATCGGCCCCGGGCGCTGCGCGAGCCGTCGCTGGACCGCCTGCGCGGTCTCGGTCGAGCCGGTGAATACGACACCGCCCAAACGCGAATCGGCGAGAAGTCGCTCGGCGAGTGTTCCGCTCGATCCCGGCAACAGATGCAACACCTGCGGTGGCACGCCAGCCTCAAGGAGCAGCTCCACCGCACGCATCGCCACAAGTGGTGTTTGGTGCGCGGGCTTGGCGATGACCGCGTTACCGGCGACGAGCGCGGCGGCCACCTGGCCAAGAAAGATCGCCAGCGGGAAGTTCCAGGGGCTGATGCAGACGAACACGCCGCGCCCGTGTAGCCTCAGGGTATTGCGCTCGCCTGTCGGTCCGGGTAGGGCCGTTTCGGCGAAGAGCCGGCGTGCGTGGCTTGCGTAATAGCGACAGTAGTCCACTGCCTCGCGCACCTCGGCCACGGCGTCCGGCAGGCAGCGCCCGCCCTCGCGCACGAGCAGCCAGAGAAGCTCGGCCATGTGCATCTCAAGCAGATCAGCGGCGCGTTCGAGGATCTGCGCACGGGTGCTCACGTCCGTATCTGCCCAGCGCGCGGCGTTGGCTGCGGCGACCTCGTAGGCCCACGCGACGTGCTCTGCCGTCGCCTCCACTACCTCGCCTAGCGTGTAACGAACGTCCGCGGGACCGGCAACCGCATGTGTTTCGCCCGTCATCCGTTCCCCGGCGATCAGCGGCGCGGCCTGCCAGGCGCGCGCCGCTGTCTTCTGCATGGCCGTTGCCAATTGCACGAGTGTTGCGGTGTCGGTGAGATTCACGCCGCGGGCGTTGCGCCGCTCGGGACCGTAGAGATCAGCCGGCAGCGGAATGCGTGGGTGCGACTTGTGCGAGAGGGCGCGCGCCTGCTCGACCGGATCGGCAACGAGCTGCTCCATAGGTGTGTCCGGGTCCTCGAGGCGGTTGACGAAGGAGGTATTGGCACCGTTCTCAAGCAGGCGTCGCACGAGGTAAGGCAGCAGGTCCGCATGGGCACCGACCGGCGCGTACACTCGGCACGGCGGCGCGCCGGGCTCATCGAGCAGCGCGCCATACAGGGCCTCGCCCATTCCGTGCAGGCGCTGGAATTCGAAGGACCGGTGCCCTGCGAGCACCTGCACCGCCGCGACGGTATAGGCATTGTGCGTAGCGAACTGTGGATAAAAGACCTCGGGTGCGGCGAGCACGCGCCGCGCACAGGCGAGGTACGAGACGTCGGTGTTGACCTTGCGCGTGAACACCGGGTAGCCGTCCAGCCCCAATTGCTGGGCGCGCTTGATCTCACTGTCCCAGTAGGCGCCCTTGACCAGGCGCAGCGGGATGCGTCGGCGGTGCTTGCGCGCAACCGCGGCCAGCTCCTCGATCACCGCCAGCGCGCGCTTCTGATAGGCCTGCACCGCTATCCCCAAGCCCTCGTAGCCCGCAAGCGTGGAGCTCGCGTAGACGGCCGCGAAGACATCGAGCGTGACCTCGAGCCGCTCGGATTCCTCCGCGTCCACGGTCAACGCGATGCCCGCCTCGCGCGCACGCTCGACGAGCGCGCGCAGACGCGGCACGAGCTCGCACAGCAGGCGCGTGCGCTGCGCGTGCTCGAAGCGAGGGTGCAGCGCCGAGAGCTTCACCGACACGCTCGGTGCGGCGAAGATATCAGTGGCGCCGGACGTGGCTTGGGCCACGGCCGCGATCGCCTTGGCGTATTGCCCGAAGTAGCGCTCGGCGTCGCGCATCGTAAGCGCCGCCTCCCCGAGCATGTCGAACGAGTAGCGATAGTGGCGGTTACCCTCGCCACGACTGCGCAAGACCGCCTCCTCGATCGTGCGTCCCATGACGAAGTGCTGCGCAAGAAGGCGCATCGCCTCCCTGAGGGCGGCGCGGATGGCCGGCTCGCCACTGCGCGCCACGAGCCTTCCGAGCATCTCGCCCACGTTCGCGACGGACTCGGTGTCGAGACGCACCAACCGTCCGGTGAGCATGAGCCCGAAGGTCGCGGCGTTGACGAGCAACCGATCGCTCTGCCCGAGGTGCTCTTCCCAGCGTGCCTCGGCAAGCTTGTCGCGGATCAGGCGGTCGGCGGTCGCGCTATCAGGAATGCGCAGCAGCGCCTCGGCCAGGCACATCAGGACCACACCCTCTTGCGAGGAGAGGTCGTACTCGCGCAAAAAGGCGTCGATGCCGCCGGCCGCACGGGCGCGACTGCGCGCCTTGCACACCAGCTCGCGGGCGCGGGCATGAACGCTCTGGCGCATGACCTCGTCGAACGCCGCCGCTGCGATCAACTCCCCCACGCAGGCCGTCTCGTCCCGGATATAGGCAGCATGAAGCGCGGCGCGCGCCTCAGAGACGGGCGGCGGCGAGGCGTCGAAGACCAACGTGCCGGACAGGCGATCGTCCACGGTAGCACGGGGCGTGCCGAAAAACCCCTTTCTTCTGGAACATATTACCGGGAGGGTAAATTTTTGCGCCACTCATCGGCCAGCGCGACGCGCGCAGGACCAAGGGCAGCCCATCATCGATAGTAGTAAGCTGGAATTAGCGGCTGGCAGATCGCTGTGACGCCCTGCCGCGCAGGGCGCAGGACACACATCCCGTCATGAAAACGATCCGGTCACGCCTAGGGCACGCCGGTGAAGCGGCCACCCCACCCCACAAGGAGAAGTCCCGCATGCCCATCCGCATCATACACCCGGCAGAAACCCTCACCATTGGCAACGACATCGCGCTGTGGCCACGCGATCGGCATCGGGAACCATCCGGTGAGGCTTGGCTTTACCTCCCCGCGCCGCCGAGGTGGGGTCCGTCGCGCGCGCACTACGCCTGCTCCTCGCAGCGCCGCAACACCACCGCCGCATTGTGCCCGCCGAAGGCGAAGGACTGCGAGAGCCCCACGCGCAGATCATGGGCCTCGACGTGGCGGACGAAATTGAGGTCGCGCACCGGGTCCTCGAGATTCTTGCAGACGTGCGTGGTACCATCGTGCAGCGAGAGCGCCGTGACGAGCGCCTCGAAGGCGCCACTTGCCCCGATGGTGTGGCCAAGCAGCGATTTGGTGGCATTGACGAGCGGGCGGCGGCCGAAAACGCGCTCGATCACCTCTGCCTCGAGCGCATCGTTATTTTGCGTGCCGGTGCCGTGCGCGTTGATGTAATCCACATCCTGCGGTTTCACGCCGGCTTCGGCCAGCGCCATGCGGATCATGCGCTCGATCTGTCCGCCACCCGGGGCGAGCGCCATGATGGAATGCGCATCGAAGGTCTCTGCAAAACCGATGATCTCGGCGATAGGCTTGACACCGCGCCGCAAGGCGTGCCCCCGCTCTTCTAGCACGAGAAGAGCAGCCCCGCCCTGGCTGAACAGGAACCCCGAGCGCTTCTTGTCGAATGGCCGGTTCGCCCGCTGCGGCTGCGCACAATCTCGCACGAGCGTGCCGGCGACGTCGAAACTGCGAAAGATATGCCCGTGTTCATCGCCGAAGTACTCGCAACCACCGGTCACGGCGACGTCAACCTGGCCCGCACGTACCGCGCGCCAGGCATTGCCCACAGCGACCGTACCTGAGGCACACGCCACGCAATAGGTCTCGTTTGGACCGTTGAATGAGAACCGGATGCCCAGCACCGCCGCCGGGGCATTCGGCATCACCATAGAGACCTCGAAGGGGTTAAACCGCAGCCCGTGTGTCATCAGCGCGAGGATACTCTGCAGCGGCTCGCAATCGGCAGCCGAAGCGCGTTCCTCCGCATAGGCCTTGAGCGCAGCACGCGCGCGCTGTAGTAAATGATGGGTATGGTTCTCAAGGAAACTGACCGCTCCGCCGAGTCCGGTGCCGAGATACACGCCGATACGCGTGGGGTCTAGCCCTGATAGGCTGAGGGCGCGGGGATTCCCAGGGAGAGGGACAAGGGTGAAACCAGCACGTTCCAACGCCTCGCGCGCCGCGCAGATGGTGAGCACCGTCACTGGATCGAGCTGTAGCCGTTCTATGCGCCCGATACCGAATGATTCGACATCGAACTCGGGCAGGGTCGCCCAGATTTGCGAGTGGTAATTCGCATAGTTCGTCCAATGGGATGGGATTGGCGCGACCGTCGTGTCACCCTCCAGGCACCGGCGCCAGAACGTCTCCACACCCACACCAATGGGGCTGACAACCCCAGCCCCCGTGATCACCACCCGGCGACTCATGCCGTGGATGGTTCTTGCATTTTCCCGATAATGAAGTCGATGACGTCTCGGACTGTAACCAGTCCTGTTACCTCTTCGGGCGGAATGGTGCGTTGGAACTCGTCCTCGAGGGCGATGAAAAGCGTCATCTGTTTGAGGGAATCCAACTGAAGATCGTCGCGGATAGAGGCTTCCAATCTAAGCTCGTTTTCGTTCAGATTGAGAACCTCACAAAATATCCTGACTACCCGCTCTTGTACCTCGTTATCCATATACACCCATCCTTAAGGCATTGGATTGCTGAAAAATTATTCGGCGTCCCGACACACAGGCTTGTCACGAGGATATATGCTGTAAATGGGGGCGCTTCGCGCGCCAATCGGCCTGACGGTTCAGGGCTTCGTCGTAGGCAGAGAGCTGGAGGCTATCCGGAAGGGGTGCTAGATCAATGTCGTAAACTGATCGGCGTAGCTCAGCATAGTCTGCCGCTCTATCTATCCGCGTTGGGTCTATTCCCCCAGCCATAGGGTGTTTCCGATGTGCCGCCGTGTACCGACAAAACACTGCGAAACGTTGATCATCTTCTGGCAAGCCGCCTGATCGCAGCAAGAAACCGTAATAGTTACTGTAACAATGATACAACAAATTTTCTAACCGATCGCGCGACAAAAACGGATGCGTCCACGTATAGCAACTGCCATCGAACCGATCAAGGTTCTGCTCGGTGATTAAGCCAGCCTTGTGGAAATCATCGTACTGCTCGGTGCCTGGAACAGGAGTAAGGATATAAAAAGATGCTTTTCTTGGACGCAACGATTTCAATACCTCAAGAAGGTGAAAGATCTCTTTCTCATCGTCATTGGGAAAGCCGATGATGTTTGAAAAGTGGGCGCGGATTCCAACCTCTTCGCACAGACGGATAATTTCAGCATAGTGCTGAGGGCGGTTATGATGTTTGCCGGCCTCCTTAAGTGTTTTGCGGTTGAAGGACTCAACCCCTATGAACATTTCATAACAGCCAGCGCGACCAAGTAGCTCGACGAGTCCTGGGTCCTTAGCAATCTGAGTATCGCATTGGCAATAAAACGGAAGGTTCAGGCGTTCGTCTATCATTGACTGCAATAATTCACGGACCTGCGGAAACTTGTTGAAGTTATCTGACACAAAATTAATAACTCGTACGCCACCACGCTTTGCCCGCCGTAAGCTCTCAAGCGTCGTCTCGATATCCGGGCTGCGTACCGCTCGGCCAGATATTTTAATGACCGAGCAGAAATTACACTTGTACGGGCATCCCCGCACAGGATAGAGACCCAGCAAAGGTACACCATAACGTGCCAGTTCGGCTGGACTTGGTGGGTTGATGACCACACCCGAGAGGTGCTCTGCCCAACGCCGATCAGCGCCGTAGACGGGCCGCAACTGGCCTTCCAGGGCATCTTGCAGGATCTGAGGCCAGACCCGCTCTGCTTCTGCCAGCGAAAAGCTTACGCCGCGTCCATGTAAGCAAGAGGTGTCACAAGTCATTGGATGCGGCCCCCCGATTACGCAATGACGCACACCATGATGTAGCGCGTAAGCGGCTAGATCGAGCGCCCGATGAAACTGATGGGACTGGACACCGACTAGCGCGAGCAGCGTGATGCATTCTGGATCACGATGTAACAAGCGCAAATAATCGAGGTCCTGATGCACGTACTCATCGACCGTGTGGACAATGACAGGCGCGTTACCGACCCGCTCGGGGGTTAGGCTAGCGATATGATAAAGGGTGGCATTGGGCATGTAGCCTTTCTTGAAGCGTTCCACCGAGCCGTCGCGGCCATACTTGCTCGGCTTGATCAGAACGACGCGAAGCCGTTTCATGATGTCCCTGCTATAAATGCCTGCAATTCAGAGAGGCATTTTTCCTAAATGTTAAATGTTGATAGCCGATTGCTACCAGGTATTCAATAGAGATTATTCAAGGTTCCTACAGGATCATCACAAAATCTCGATCACAAAGTCTCATTACCGTATTGTATTGTTGGTAATTGCAAAAATGGGTCCAATAGATAAGGGCAAAGCCCCTTTGCCTTAGTTTATGCTTTTACGCAAGGCCCAGGATAACGCCGTTTGATTAACTCGAGGCTGCCCGTAAGTTATTGAAACCATAATCTATTTCCTAAATCACATAGCCCGGCGTTTATGTAATTAAGCTTAAATAAATCGCGACCATTATCCCGTTCACTTAAACCTGACTCTAAGGCAGGGTCCGCCCCGCGAAAATAAAGATTAGAATTTAAAAAAGGTGCCAGATAACCCAACGTGCTTTATCGAAAGCTGAAGAAGAGGGATCCCCGTAACGCCACCTTTCGACAAAGGATACGGTCGTGTTAACCCAAAGACTACCTTACCCGCTCAGAAAATTCCGCCAGTGGCTTCTGCCGCTGCGTGGCGGCACGCCAAGTCGTGAACAGGGCCAGGCGATACTACGGGTGATCGTGTGGTTTGCGTTAGGAATCTATCTACAACTTGAACTCGGTCCGATTGCAGACTGGCCTGTTGACTTCATTGCGTTTTATTTGGTGTGCGCCGTTTATACCATTCTCATACTTGTTCACACATTTCGGTCAACCACAACCATACGCCTACGACGATTTGTTAACAACGTCATGGATATGACGGCCATCACCGCTCTCATGGTTAAGACCGGGGAAGCTGGAGTACCGTTGTTTGCGTTGTATCTATGGGTCACTATCGGTAATGGCTTTCGCTTCGGCATCCCTGCTCTGATAGTGAGTGCTATTCTGAGTGTTATTGGTTTTGGCATAGTCGTAAGCGCCTCTGAATTGTGGCAGCAGCATATTACGTTTGCCGGTGGCGTGCTGTTCGCACTCATCGTCATCCCGCTCTACGCCGCCCACCTCATCAAAATGTTGAATGCCGCGTTGCAGCGCGCAGAAGAAGCGAGCGCTGCCAAAAGCCGGTTTCTAGCGCGTATGAGTCATGAGCTGCGCACACCGCTCAACGGCATCGTCCAAGCGACGGACCTATTGAATGCGAGCCAACGACTGAGCGCCGAGGAGCGATCGCTGCTGCAGACCATCCGCGACTCGGTCGATGTATCGCTCGGTCAGATCAACAACGTGCTTGATCTTTCCAAGATGGAGTCCGGTAAGCTTGTGCTGGAACGCACTGACCTCGATCTGCACGAGGTGGTTTGCGCTGCGGCAAATATGGTCCGCCCGGCGGCCACACAGAAAGGACTGCGCCAGCTCGTGCGTGTCGCTCCCGAGCTTCCCTACCGTCTCGTTGGCGACCCGCATCACCTGCGTGCCATTCTGCTCAACCTGCTGTCGAATGCCGTCAAGTTCACGGAGCAAGGATGGATCTGTCTCGACGTCAGCGGCCGAGAGGAACCGAACGGCAAGGTCGTCGTGCACTTCGAGGTACGCGACACGGGTGTCGGCATCGCGCCCGAGGCGCAGCAGCGCATCTTCGAGAGCTTCGCGCAGGAGGACAGCGGGATTACACGCCGTTACGGTGGCACTGGCCTCGGGACCACGATCGCCAAACAACTTGTCGAGCTGATGGGCGGGAGGATAGGCGTCGAGAGCCTCAAAGGGCAGGGCAGTACGTTCTGGTTCGAGATTCCCTTCGATCGACAAGCGCGCTTTGGCGACCGATTCGTCGAGATGCTGCCGGGTGTACGCGCCTTGCTCCTCACCGAGCAGATGGCCCTGCTGCAACACTACCGCCAGACGGTCGAGAGGATGCAGGGCCAGCTTGTGCACGCGCGATCGGCGGAAGAGGCCGTGCAAGTCCTCGCACGCTCCCTGCGTCTCGGCAACCCGATACACACCATCATAGTGGACGCCGCGCTGGCCGTCGGCAAACAAGGCGAACATCTTCAAGCGGAGCTTTGCGAGAAGGCGAACGCCGCCAACGTCAGCGTATTCCTGATCGCCGATAACCCGCCAGCGCCGGATGTGCAGCGGCTGTGGGGCTACAGCGGCGTACTCGGCCTGCGGGCTGCCGCGCCGCTCGTGCATGCGGCGCTGCACGCTTCGCCGGGACGGCTCGCCTCGCTCGGACCTGGCGTGGCGTGCCTGCCGCCGTGGATTTGGAAACGGCGCGGCAGCGAGCGGCCGCGCATCCTGGTCAGCGACGATAACCGCACCAACCTGATGATCGTGCGGCGCATGCTCGAACAGGGCGGCTACCTCGTGGATGCGGTCGAGACCGGCGACGAGGCGCTGGAAAGGCTTTGCGCGGGCGGCTACCGCGCCGCCGTGCTCGACATGCACATGCCTGAGATGGACGGCATTACGGTGCTGCGCCGCTACCGCTCGCTGCGCCCGTACTCGCGCCTTCCCGTGATTGTCCTGACCGCCGACGCCACCCTCGAGGCTCAGCAGGAATCCGCCGAGGCAGGCGCCAATGCGTACCTGGCTAAGCCCGTCACCGCTGTGCAATTGCTTGGAGAGTTGGAACGGCTGATCCGCGACACCGAGGTCACGGTGCTGGCTCCCGAGCCCACCGCGCGCCGCGATTGGGTGCAACAGGCCCAGCCGGACGAAAATAGCACGGTCATCGAGAGCGGCGTGCTGGCCGAGCTCGACCGGTTGTATGACGACCCGCGCGAACTGGCGCGGGTGATCGGCGAATATGAAGCCGAATGCCGCACCCTGATCGAGAAGGCGGCGGAGGCGTGCGCGGTGCGCAACTACGCCGCCTTCTGCGACATCATGCACGCCATCAAGGGCAACGCTGCCAACGTCGGGGCGGTGAAGCTCGCACAAATCTGCCACGAGGCAGGGGCCGCGGGCATGGTGGCATTCATCCACGAGCGTGAACGCATACTCGTTCGGCTGCAAGACGCCCTTGCCGAATCCCTTTCGGCCTTGCGTGGGCTGGTACGGGCCGCACCGGAGGCCGGCGGCGGCCACAAGCGCACAGTCGGTCATGAAGAAGTCTGAAGCCAGACGAGACGTCTGGATGCCGCGCTTAGCCAGCCGATGCAGCGGTCGTAACCAGCGTATGAACCGTGGCCATGGCGCCGACCGTCGCGGTGCTCGTTCTCGCCTCGGCAGGCCGCCCCTGGGCGGCGGCAAGCTGGCTCATTACGCGCAGGTCTCTTTCCGTCAGGTCCATGGCCGCCTCCACCCAGATTCTGACAACCTCCAGTAACTCCTCGTAGGTCAGCGGCGTCACCCGTTGGCGCGCTTGCTGGATCGCCAGATGGCCATTGCGCGAATGGCGACGGCGGCGGATGAACTCGTTGACCGCGTGGATGCCCTCACCGTCCGGCGCCAGGATGTCCACGACCCCCATCTCCCACAGCTCGCGCGCCGAGTGCTGCCGACCCGAGCGCAGCAGCCGCTCGGCGCGCACCGGCTCGATACGCCGCGTAAGCAGGCTGTAGCCGCCCATGCCGGGAAAGAGATTGAACAAGATCTCAGGAAATCCCAACTGGGCGCTCTCTTCGGCAATGAGTACATTACTCGACAGCGCCCCCTCGAAGCCGCCACCCAGGGCCGTGCCTTGCACGAGGGAGATGGTCGTCAGGCTGGGAATCCCGAGGTGGGTCCAGTTGTGGTAGACCACGTCTATGGCCAGGCGCGCATACTCGTAGAGGCCCGTGCGGTCCTGCTCGGAGATCAAGCGCACGAATAGCTCGAGGTCACCACCAAGATTGAACACCTGCGGCGTAGCGGAGGCGACCACGAGGTAGTGAATGCGCTCGCGGGCCTCTAGCGCGTCGGCGAGATAGTCGGCAACGCGCGTTTGCAAATCACGCAATTCCTTGGCCAGCGTGAAAGTCGAGCAGGGCCGCGGTTTCGGATAGAGGTAATACCAGAGTGCTCGGCGTTCGGAATCGTACTGGCAGATGAGCTGAGTATAAGAGGGGAGATCGAGAGGAAGGCCAACATCAACATCTTTGCTACGCAAGGTTTCCATACCATCCTCCTTTTTTCAAGACAATCCCAAAGGGTGCGCCACCCTCTCAGCGCGTTATCCTAGGACAGGCACGCTCGGCAGAACAAGATGCGCAGTCGGCATTCCCCGAAGAGAGGCGTAACAACCGCGAAAAAGCCTGCGAGCGCCTGATAGCGGCTTGATTCGCTTGGAACATCGTGCGCAGCTCTTCACCCCTACCCCCTCCTTCCCGACTGCATCTGCAAAAGCGCCCTTGGAGGGGTCAGGGACGCAGCCGGATGTCGTTCACCACCTGCTCTACACCGAAAAGGCTCCAAGCGTCCCCCTCGATGCGCCGGCGCTGCTGCTCGTTCGGCACAGCACCGCTCAGCGTGACGACCCCGCGGCGCACGCGAATGCCGATTTCGTCGGCGTGGTGTATGAGCGGATCCTTCTCCAAAACGATGCGCAGGGCATCAGCAATTTCGTCATCATTGTCCTCTTGCGGCGGTTCGATCTTAAGTTCGTTGATCACATCCCGCGCTCCCGGCGCCCACCACGCCAACGCGCCCGCCAGGCGCTTGTGTGTCAGGCTCTGCACATGACCGGTGAGCATGACCACACCGTCCTGTACCGCCACTTCGATCACATCCTTTGGCCAGGATACGGCCTCGCGCAGCACCTCCACGCTGCACTTGGCATGCACGTGGATCGCCGCGTCGCGGAAGACCGGTTCCAAGAGCAGCGCCTGGACGATCTTGTCGCGGATCGCACCGTCGCCGCGCACAGTCGCCGGCGCGATGCACAGCCGGTCAATCACGCCCTCTACCCCGTCTGCCTGGCTCACCAGCCGGTAGGTGCGCTTTTTGACCGCGATGTCCTCGACCTCGCCGGACAAGGTGACAATGCGGTTGGCAAGATCGTATTCCACCCGGATCGGGTGCCGGTGGGTATTGACGGCCGGGTCCTTCTCGAGGGCCGCGAGAATGGCCTTTTCTACCGCCAACCTCTCTGGCATGAGCGCAACTCCCTGGCTGGTATGCGGTCGGACGCCGTGCTCGCCTTTAGCGCTAATGATAAACGATGGCTCGGGGTAGAGGACAGCGCGCGCTTACGGACCCAAGCCTGGACAACGGCCGCCCCCCATGCGCACAACACCACCGCTGCCGTCCCAGGCAGGCAAATGCGATAATACGCGCCCCTGACAGGCCATGCGCAAAAGATGCAGAAACCCGCCCGCGTAAACCCCCTCGTGCCGGCCGCCGAGATGGTTGCCGGGGACAAGCAATTGCGTCGCCTTGTCAAGCAGTTCGGCCGGCTGCTTGGCGCGGTGCTACGCACCCAGGCCGGCGGGCGCGTGTACCGCGCAGTAGAAACGCTGCGCAAGGGGTTTATCGCCCTGCACAAGCAGGAGGACGCGCGTCGGCGGGCGCGGCTCATGCGCATCATCGAGCGGCTCGACGCGGAGATGGTCACTCACGTGGTGCGCGCCTTCAGTATCTTCTTCGGCCTCGTGAACATCGTGGAGGAAGTCTTCCACCATCACCAGCGCCGCCGGCGTGTACGCGCCGGCGGGCCGCTGTGGCGCGGGTCCTTCGACGAGACTCTGCGCTGGTTCAAGAATCAGGGTGTCACGGCCGAAGAGCTGCAGCTGCTCCTCGACCGCCTGAGCTACCTGCCAGTGTTCACCGCCCACCCCACCGAGGCCAAGCGTCGCACCATCATGCAAAACATGCGCCGCTTGTTCGTGCTCGCTGAGCGTTTCGACGACACCCGTCTCGGGGTGGAAGAGCGGCGCGAGCTGCTCGATCAGCTTACTGGCGAGATCCAGATCCTATGGAAAACCGACGAGGTCCGCCCGCAGCGTCCCGAGGTGCGCACCGAGATTCGCAACGGCCTCTACTATTTCCGCGAGAGCCTGTTCCAGGCGGTACCGGTCGTTTACCGCTACCTCGAGAAGGCCGCAAGACGAATTTACGGCACCGATCTGCAGGGCGAGGCCCGCCTGCGTGTACCGAGCTTACTGCGCTTCGGCTCCTGGATCGGCGGCGACCGCGACGGCAATCCCTTCGTGAAGCCCGAGACCACCGAGCTGGCGGTACGCCTGTATAGCGCGGAGATCCTGCAGGAGTACATTGCGCGGCTTGCCGCGCTCGCCCACGTGCTCACCTATTCCGCCCGCATGGCGCGACCCTCGGAGGCGCTGCTCGCAAGCCTCAAGGATGACGAGCGCTTCGCTGCTCAGACCTTCGCCGATAACTTGCGCCAGTTCGCCTTCGAACCCTACCGCCGCAAGCTCTACCTCATGCGCTATCGCCTCAAACAGACGCTTGCCGCCCTGCACGACGGCCGGGCCTCACTGCCGGCGGCCGCACAGCAGGCGCCCTACGGCTCGGCGCGGGAATTCCTCGAGGATCTCTATCTCATCCGCGACTCTCTCTACAGCCACGGCGACGGCAAGATCGCCGATGGCGAGCTCAAGGATCTGATCCGTCTGGCCGAGACCTTCGGCTTTCATCTCGTGCAGCTCGACATACGTCAGGAGGCAGGCGTGCATACCGCTACGGTGGCCGAGATCCTCTCGCAGTGGGGGGAGGATTATCTCAAACTCGACGAGGCGGCACGCGTGGCGCGGCTGTCGACGCTCATCGCAACCCACGAGCCGCTCGGTTTCCATCGCGCGCGCTTGAGCGAGCGCGCCCAGGAGACACTCGATGTGTTCCACGTAATGGCGCGGGTCGAGCGCGAGGTGAGTCGAGAAGCCATCGGCGCTTACGTGATTTCGATGACCCATACCGTCAGCCACGTGCTCGAGGTGATGTTTCTCGCGCGCCTGGCGGGCCTGGTCAGCCGCGACGGCGAGACCTGGCGTTGCGCAATCCGGGTAAGCCCGCTGTTCGAGACCATCGACGATCTGGCGCGCATCGAGGAGGTGCTCGGCGCGCTCCTCGACCAGCCCGTTTATCGAGCGCTGCTCGAGGCCTCGGGCAATTCTCAAGAGGTGATGCTCGGCTACTCTGACTCGGCCAAAGACGGCGGCATGCTCACCTCCTCCTGGTTGCTCTATGAGGCACAGAAGAAGATCGTCCAGCTCACCGAGGCACGCGGTGTGGGTTGCCGGCTGTTCCACGGGCGCGGCGGCACGATTGGCCGCGGCGGCGGCCCCACCCATGACTCGATCCTCGCCCAGCCACCCGGCACTGTGCGTGGCGAGATCAAGTTCACCGAGCAGGGCGAAGTGCTGTACTACCGCTACTCGAACGCCGAGACCGCGGCCTACGAGCTCACGATGGGCATGAGTGGCCTGATGAAGGCAAGCCTTGGACTCGTGCGCCCGCCGCCACAAGATCCCCCTGTCTACCTCGTTATTATGGAGGAGCTCTCACGCCTAGCCGAGGAGGCATATCGCACGTTGACCGAGCGCACCGAGGGTTTCATGGACTATTTTTACGAAGCTACTCCGGTCAACGAGATCGCCCTACTCAATATCGGCTCGCGCCCCACGCACCGCCAAAAAACGGACCGCTCCAAAGCCTCGGTGCGCGCCATCCCCTGGGTGTTCGGCTGGGCGCAGTCGCGCCATACGCTCCCGGCATGGTACGGGATCGGCACGGCGCTCGAGCGCTGGCGCGGCAACGACCCGGCTCGACTCGAGCAGCTCAGGGCGATGTACCGTGAGTGGCCGTTCTTTCGTGCGATGCTGAGCAACGTGCAGATGACGCTGTTCAAGGCCGACATGGACATCGCGCGCGAGTACGCCGAGCTGTGCAGCAACCCGACAGTGCGCGAGACGGTCTACCAGCTTGTGCGCACCGAGTACGAACGCACACTGCGCGAGGTACTGGCCGCGACCTCGAGCACCCGGCTGCTCGATGAGAACCCCTCGCTGCAATTCTCGCTCGCACGGCGCAACCCGTACCTCGACCCGCTCAACCACATCCAGATTGCGCTGCTCAAGCGCCACCGTGCCGCCATCGGTGGTGATGAAAGCAAGTCCTCGGTGTGGCTCGATCCGCTGCTGCGCACGATCAATGCCATTGCGGCAGGGATGCGCAATACGGGCTAGGCGGCCGCCACGAATTTTCAGCGTATCCGGCAATTGGTAGCTGTCACTTTCCATTACCGAACATTCGACGATCGGTTACGCCGATACGACTGACGGTTCTCGCAATTGTGCCAGCGCTTGGCACATCCCCCCTTTTTTGGATATCGTGCCAGCCATCAGAAAGGCTATGCGCTTTTATCCTGTTTTGTTGTCTTTTGGTGTTATCCCCTCATCTCTTGGCTGCCGATCGAGCGCCGGGCACCGCTATCATCGAAAAGTCCAAGACCGCGATCAAGGGCTATGAGGCCGGTTTGGATATCCATTTTTCGTCTCAACTCGTTGATGACGGAAGAATCGTCCTCGTTGAAATTCAGTTAGGGAACAAACGGATCACCGCCCGTGTTAATCGGATCGATCCGAAGAGCAAGACCTTTGAGCTGAAGGCAGTGAATGTCAGAACCGGCAAGCTGACGAGTCTCAATGCCAAAGAATTACATGCTCTAAGCAAGCTCGAAAGAGCGCTGGGTCACGCTGATACCCCTGCGTACGATGATTTCTTGAGCATGGTGGCAATTGTGCTCAGCATTGAGCCCGATGGGGAGGTCATTGATTGGTCGACTGAGAAGATTGGGGAAGAACTCCGGAGAATTGAAATTCAAAAAATCGGAAAACGGCAAAAACGAACGACTTCTCAATACCATCACCTCACTGGTATTCACCGCGTTATGCCTTGATCTGAACCGGATGGTCACGGGTCGCTATAAGGATCGATTACCGGAACCATCGATACCGGCTCCTGCGGCACTTGGAACGTCACCGGAAACCGTAGCATCCAAGCCTCACCCTGACCGCCACCCACCCCGGCTCCCCGCCGCCCATTGGCCGTTGTACAGCTTTTGCCTATAGGGGTACAACCCAATGCAACTTTGCCAGCGATCGCTGGACGAATGAGTGCGTGTGTAGCGGGACGTGGACAATATAGCGGGATAAAGCGGCGGGAACAGACACTACGCGTTCTCCCTTTACGTTCGGGCCATCTCGCGCTTCGTCTCATTAGAGAAGCTGATCAGAAACGGTCTTGACCTCAAGATAGCGCTGCGCCGCCTCGAAAGCCTCGCGGCGTGCCTCGTTCGGCCTGGATCCTCCCGCGAAGCGGGTAGGAAAACCCAGCACCTTGGCCCAATAAATATGCCCGGTGAGCACGAAATGAATTTTCACCGTTCGCCTTGATCGTTTATTCTATTACCGAAAGCGGACATCGCAACGTACCATTTGACTCGAAGCGTGTGGCTTAAAGCGCAGGGCGTAACGACATGAAAACGATCGTCATGACTGCCCCAGGCGGGCCGGATGTGCTCAAACTCGAGGAACGGCCCGTCCCCAGACTTGAACGCGACACCGACGTGCTCGTGCGCCTGAAGGCGGCGGGCGTCAATCCGCTTGACACCAAACTACGTAGCAAACCAGCCTACGGAATCACGCCACCCGCAGTGCTCGGCTGCGACGGCGCAGGTGTGGTCGAGGCGGTGGGCGCGCAAGTCACGGAGTTCCGACCTGGTGACGAGGTCTACTTCTGCCAGCCACCCTTCGGCGGGCGCAGCGGTACCTACGCCCATTACGCCCTGGTAGATCACCGGCTGCTCGCGCTCAAGCCGGCGGCGCTATCTTTCGAGCAGGCGGCCGCCGTCCCGCTCGCGCTGATAACGGCCTGGGAATCACTGCATGAGCGCGCCCCCGTGCACCCCGGCCAGCGTGTGCTCATCCACGCCGGCGCGGGCGGCGTGGGCCACCTCGCCATACAGATCGCGCGCCAGTCCGGCGCGGCAGTCTGTACCACCGTCGGCAACGAGGCCAAGGCCGCCTTCGCCACCGAGCTCGGCGCGGATCTCGCCATTCTCTACAAGCAGCAGGACTTCGTTAAAGAAACGCTCGCCTGGACGAAGGGCGACGGTGCAGACATCGCGCTCGATACTGTCGGCGGCAAAACCTTCGCGCTAACCTTCGGCGCGGTGCGCTGCTATGGCGACCTCGTCACCTTGCTGCTGCCACCGGCCGACGCCGACTGGGGTCTGGCGCGACTGCGCAACCTGCGCATCTGCTTCGAGATCATGCTGACACCGGTGTTGCTCGGTCTTGACGCGGCGATTCGCCACCAAGGCAACATCCTTCGTCAGGCTGCAGCCCTCTTTGACGAGGGTCGGCTTCTGATTCAGGTGGCCGACGTGCTGCCGCTTGCCGAGGCGGCCGAAGCCCATCGCCGTATCGAGGCTGGCGCTGTCATGGGCAAGCTCGTCCTTGAGATCGAGTAGCACCCCGCGCGCGGACAACAACCGGGTCGTTCGCGCCGCCAGGCGGGGTGCGTCACCGTCTCCGTTCTCGAGTCCCGACGGGTCGAGTAAAGCCCACTTCATTGCGGTTTTAGCGCCGGCGGCGCGTGAGCCTCCGCCATATGGGCATAGCACGCAGCTCCTCTTCTGCGAGAAGCCCTCAATCGATGCCCGCTGGCGCCGGCAACGCAACCGCAGCAACTTCGATCGTCTCTTCGGGCGTGACGATGAGATGCACAGGCAGGTTGTGCGGATCGGTGGCAAAATCCTCAACGGCCTGAAGTGCATGCACGGTGGTCGCCACCGGCACAGGCGGGTGCCCCAGCTCGCGAAGGATCGCGTACTCGAGATCGCCGCAGCCGTGGCCCTTGCCGCAGCGCTTGCCATCTCGGGTGACAGCCACCGAACCGGTGACGATGAGATCCACAGGTTCGAGCCTGTCAAACGCCACTGGCTCGCCGTAGCCGCGGCCGCTCAAGCGCGCAGCCGCGTCGTATGCTCGAGCGCCCGCCGTCGTACCGCGCGCTGCGGGGCGTCGGGGCAGATTTTGATGCGCCGGGCGCGAGCGAACAGCGGATGCGCGCTCAAGCGGTGCGCCGCTTCCTCGGCGCCGGCGAAATTTGGAATGCGTCCCTCAGGCGAAAATGGAAAATGCGCCACTTGCTGCGCGCTCAGCGCCGCCCAGACCGCATAACGCGCCTCGGCCTTGGAGGCAAAACGATTTACTCACACACGGCCAGCTGCCTCGTCCACGGGCCTTGCCCGTCATTGAGCACTGGCGCATAACGCAACTCGATCCGTCGGGGTGCGGCGGCACGCTGTAAGAGTGGCGCGAAGTACTCGAACTCGGGAACGGCGCGCGTATAAAAAAGATGTGCCGGTGCACGGCTGTCGCTCGCACCGAAACCCATAAGTGGTATTACCAACTGCGGCAAGGACTTAAGCGTTCGTACCCAGCGGGCTTCGTGCCTCTGGCGATCGATCGTGTACCACACCGCACGCGGCAGCGTGACCCCTCGCAGATAATCAATATGCCAGTGTGCCCGCCGTGCAGCCGCGCGTGGACGAAGATGATGAGCGAGCCGCGCTTGAAGTCCGCCGGGTCCGAAGGCACTGCCGACGTAAAGATACCAGCCAGGACGCACCTTGAGGCGACCGAGCCGGCCGACGGTGAGCGGCTGGGAGCGCATGGCCTGCAAGATCAGCACATACGTACCGGGATGACTGTCCATGAGCATGAGCGGGGCGCTATTTTTGTTTGTCGCCGTTATACTGAAGGCCATGCGCACGGGCCTGGCAACCCTTCCTTTGCACGGCGGCAAAGCGCCTGCCTGGTTGTTCACCCGCATGGCGAAACTCGGGCGCGAAGTGATCCGCCACCTCGTCGTGGAGTACGGCCCGCATGAGGCCCTGCGACGGCTCGCCGACCCGTTTTGGTTCCAGGCCTTCGGCTGCGCGCTCGGTTTCGACTGGCATTCGAGCGGAGTCACCACCACGACCTGCGGTGCACTCAAGGAGGGCCTGCGCGGCCTGGAGCGAGAGCTCGGCCTTTACATCTGCGGCGGCAAGGGTGCCGTCTCGCGCATGACCCCGCATGAGATTGTGCGGGCCTGCGAGTACCTTGGGCACGATCCCGAGCCATTGGTGCAGGCGAGCCGGCTCTCGGCCAAGGTGGACAGCGCTGCACTGCAGGATGGCTACACGCTGTACCATCACTGTTTCTTCTTCACCGCGGATGGGCACTGGTGCGTGGTACAGCAGGGGATGAACGACGCCGACGGCAGTGCGCGCCGCTACCATTGGCTGGGCGAGAACCTCGCAAGCTTCGTCGTCGAGCCGCACGCGGCCGTCTGCTGCGACACGCGCACACACCCGCTCAATCTCGTCGCCGCCGAAAGCGGTGCGGCGCGCGCCGCCATCACCGCCATCGCCGCTCGCCCGGACCGGGAGGTGCAGCACACGCTCGCGCGTCTTCCCGAGCTGGTGCTGCCACGGCGCCATGTGCTTCGGCCGATGCTCGACGTGGACCCGCGTTATGTCTCCAAGATCCTGCTTCGGACCTACGAACAGGCGCCGGCGGACTTCGAGCAGCTGCTCGGGATCGAGGGTGTGGGGGCGAAGACGCTGCGCGCCCTCGCCCTGCTCGCCGAGCTCATCTACGGCACGCCGGCCAGTGCCCGCGACCCGGCGCGCTTCGCATTCACCCACGGCGGCAAGGACGGGACCCCTTTTCCCGTGGACCGTGCCGCCTACGACCGCAGTATCGCCGTGCTGCACGACGCGCTCGAGCGCTCCGAGGTCGAGCGCAGCGAGAAAATTGCCGCCCTCAAGCGCCTGGCGCACTTCGGCGTGCGCCAGGCGCAGGTCGATCAGGATTCACAGACGTGAACAGCCGATCGAAAAATGCCCGCATCTCAGCCCAGGACTGCTTGTCGGCCTCGGGGTGATATTCGAGCGGTAGATTGAACTTCTTGCCGAGCTCGCTCGCCTGCGGGTTGGTAAAGGCGTGTTTGGCCCCGGGATAGTTGATGAAGCGGTAGTCCACGCCTGCGGTCTGCATCTCCTTCTTGAAAGCCTCGATTGCCTCGGGCTTGATGAACGGATCGGCCGCGCCGTTCAGCACCAGCACCCTGGTCTTGACCTTGCCGGGCCTAGCCGGGTGCTCGGTGTTAAGCGCGCCGTGGAAGCTCACCACCCCCATGAGGTCCACGCCCTGGCGCGCCATCTCGAGCACGATGGCACCGCCGAAACAGTAGCCGATGGCGGCGATGCGCTTGGGGTCCACCGTTTTGTGCTGACGTAGCAGTCTGAGCGCCGCCTCGAAGCGTTTTCTGGCCAATGGCAGGTTTTTGCGCACCTCGCCAGAGAACTTGCCGGCCGTGTCAGGGTGATCGGCAGTCTTGCCCTCACCATACATGTCGACGGCGAGCGCCGTGTAGCCAAGCTCGGCGAGCATACGGGCACGCATGCGCGCATATTCATTGTGCCCCCACCACTCGTGGACCACAAGCACGCCGGGGCGCGCGCTGCTCACGGCGTCGTCCCAGGCGAGGTAGCCCTTAAGCACGGTACCGTCCGCCTTGTACTCGACAACCTCGGTCTTGAGCGCGGCAAGGGCCGGCATAGCGAAGCCCGATGCCAGGTAAATGAACAGGAAAAGAGGCGCAACAGGGCTAAGCCGCGTAGCGGCGAGCAGGCGCACAGGGAGGTACGCACCGAACTTTTGCCCCAAGCAGGAAAGCAAGAAACATAAGCCGTGATTACGGATCTGAAAATGTAAACGCACGGCAGAAACGAAAAGCGACTTGCACGCGGCCATCAGGGGGGTCATAACAGGGCCTCCTTGTTCTTGCCTTCAACTGGTCCGGACCAGGATGCATACAGCCTAAGTGGCCAGTTACCGCAATGCAACGGGGTCGCGTGCGTGCGTACGCACCGGTTGCCGTGCGCGGTATGTGAGCATACCCTATATGGCCACAACCCTGTCCCTGCCCAGCGGCTTGGCGGCCTTGAAAAGAGGAAGTCGCGATGTCATTACGGGATCCGAAGACCTGGATGTGGGCCGAGGCCCTCGAACTTCTCGAACGCGCGGAACGACTGCACCGGCAGTTTTTCCACCTAGCGCTCTCGCCGGCGCGCTCACCCTCTTGGGAGCCGCCAGTAGATCTATTCGAGACCGAGGACAGGCTCTGGATACTGGTGGCACTGCCAGGCGTGCCGCCCGAACTAGTACAGGTGAACGTAGACACAGGCACACTGGTCATCTCGGGCGAACGGCCGATCCCGGTAGAATGCCGCAATGCTGTCATCCATCGCCTCGAGATCCCCCACGGCCGCTTCGAGCGGCGCATCGAGATGCCGGCGGGCCACTACAGTTTCGTGCAGCAGGAAATGGTGCACGGCTGCCTGCTTATTGGTCTGCGCAAACATTGAACTCGAACGAAGGTTCATGACTGACGAGAACGCAAAGAACCAAGCCGCCGAAGGCGGTGCCCCGGGCCTTTCCCCGATCCCGCAGGATGCGATCATCGTGCTGCCGGTGCGCAACACGGTGCTCTACCCCGGCATCGTGCTGCCGCTCACCATCGGCCGCAAGCGTTCTATCCTCGCGGCGCAGGAGGCCGCACGCCGCGACCAGCCGGTTGGCATCGTGATGCAGCGCGACCCGTCTGTGGATTTGCCAACAGAAAAGGATCTGTACGAGGTCGGAACGGTGGCGAACATCGTGCGCTACGTAACGGCACCGGACGGCTCGCACCACATCATCTGCCAGGGCCAGCACCGATTTCGCATCCGCGAGTTTCTCCAGGGCTGGCCGTTTTTCGTCGCGCGCATCGAGCGTGCGGGCGAGGCCGAGGTCGTGACCAAAGAGATCGAGGCGCGCATGCATCGGCTCAAGCAGCTTGCGCTCGAGGCGCTCGAGCTGCTGCCCCAGGCTCCGGCCGAGCTCGCCGCCGCCATCGAGGGTGCTTCCTCCGCCGCACTGCTCGCCGACCTTGTGGCAAGCTTCCTCGACCTCAAACCCGAAGAAAAGCAGGAGATTCTCGAGAGCTTCGACGTTCAGGAGCGGCTTGACAAGGTCATCCAGAAGCTCGCCCACCGCATCGAGGTGCTCAAGCTCTCCGAGGAGATCAGCAAGCAGACCAAAGAGAGCATGGAGAAGCGCCAGCGCGAGTTCCTGCTGCGCGAACAGTTGAAGACCATCCAGAAGGAACTTGGCGAGATCGAGCCGGGGGCGGCCGAGGCCGAGGAGCTGGAAAAGGCCATCACCGAGGCCAAGATGCCGCCCGAGGTCGAGGAGCAGGCGCGCAAGGAACTCGCGCGGCTAAGCCGCATGCCCGAGGCCGCCGCCGAGTACTCCATGGTACGCACCTATCTCGACTGGCTCACCTCCTTGCCCTGGTCAGTACTCTCCGCGGAACGCATAGACATCCCCGAGGCGCGCCGTATTCTCGATGAAGAGCACTACGACCTCGAGAAGGTCAAAAAACGCATCCTCGAGTACCTCGCGGTGCGTAAGCTCAATCCCGAGGGCAAGGGGGCGATCCTGTGCTTCGTGGGCCCCCCAGGCGTGGGCAAGACATCGCTTGGCCAATCCATCGCGCGCGCCACCGGCCGCAAGTTCGTCCGCATCTCTTTGGGCGGCGTGCACGACGAGGCCGAGATCCGCGGCCACCGGCGCACTTACATCGGCGCGCTGCCCGGCAATATCATCCAGGGCATCCGCAAGGCCGGCACGCGTAACCCCGTGTTCATGCTCGACGAAATGGACAAGGTGAGCGCAAGCTTCCATGGTGATCCGGCCGCGGCACTGCTCGAGGTGCTTGACCCGGAGCAGAATACGAGTTTCCGCGATAACTACCTCGCCGTGCCCTTCGATCTCTCCAAGGTCATGTTTATCGGCACGGCAAACGTGATCGACACCATCCCCGGGCCGCTTCGCGACCGCATGGAGATCATCGAGCTGCCCGGCTATACCGAGGACGAGAAGCTTGAGATCGCACGCCGCTATCTCGTGCGCCGCCAGCTCGAGCAGAACGGGCTCAAGCCCGAGCAGTGCGATATCACCGAGGCGGCGTTACGCGTGATCATTCGCGACTATACCCGCGAGGCGGGCTGTCGCAATCTCGAACGCGAGATCGGACGCGTATTCCGGCACGTGGCCATGCGAATCGCCGAGGGCGAGAGGGCAAGCGTGCGAATTGACGCCGGTGACCTGCCTGGCATTCTCGGTCCGCGCAAGTACGAATCCGAGGTCGCCATGCGCACGGCACTGCCGGGTGTCGCCACGGGTCTGGCGTGGACGCCGGTCGGCGGCGATATCCTCTTCATCGAGGCCTCGCGTGTGCCGGGCAAGGGCAGCCTCATCCTCACCGGCCAGCTCGGCGATGTGATGAAGGAATCGGCGCAGGCGGCGCTCTCGCTTGTCAAGGCACGCGCCGAGTCGCTCGGCGTGGCGGTGGAGGTATTCGAGAAAAGCGATATCCACATTCACGTGCCGGCCGGCGCCATCCCCAAGGATGGCCCGAGCGCGGGCGTGGCCATGTTCATCGCGCTGGTGTCACTGCTCACCGGCCAGACTGTCAAGCGCGATGTGGCCATGACCGGCGAGATCAGCCTACGCGGGCTGGTGCTGCCGGTCGGCGGGATCAAGGAGAAGTGCCTGGCCGCCGCCAGCGCTGGCATCCAAGCGGTGTTGCTGCCAGCGCGCAACAAGAAAGACTACGAGGAGATCCCGGCGGCAGCCCGCGACCAGCTCGAGTTCGTCTGGCTTGAGACGGTAGACGATGCCATCCGTGCTGCCATCGGCGAGGTTGCGCAGCGCACGGAAGCCGCCCGAGCGGCGGCGCGCGCCCCGGCGGATTAGCCACACACACACGGCGGATCGCAAGCACGAAAAATTCGGGCTCACTCGGCCTCGAGATAAAGCTCGTCACTACCCTTGTCGTAGGCGAGCAGCGCGGCGAAGCGGCCCCATGCCACAGCAGTGGCGAGCTGGTGTTCGGCTTCGTTGCCGAACTCGCCCTTTAGGCGATCGAGAAAGCGGATGAGCGGCACACGCAGAATGCGACTCGCGACGATTTTCTTGCGCACGGGAATGGAAGCCTCCGCGTACACCTCCCCGAGGGACAAAAGAATGATGTCCCCCGCCTCCACTTGGGCGAAACCCAGATGTTCGGCAACGTCCCGTAGGGGCGCGAAGGCGGCGAGGTCTGCGCCCATGGCCTCGGCGAGACGTGGCAGGTCGCTGCGTCCGGCCGTCTGCGGCGATCTTCTCGATGAAGGCCCCGAGGGTTTCGAGGTGTGCGGGGCAGTCTTTGCATGGCCATACCGGTGCCGGGCGCTGCGCCCTGAGGCGTCGCTTCGCTGCCGGTACAGCCGGTGACGGCGGCGTAGATCCGATCGACCAGGGCCTGGAACGTCGTATCCTTACGGCTGCGCGGATGACGCAAGGGGATGGGGATTTCGGCAAGTATCCGGCTGGGGGTCCTTGCCCATGACCACGACCCGCTCGGCAAGCTCCACGGCCTCTTCAATACGGTGAACCAGGGGAAAAGCGCGAAGGTCTGGAACACGATGACGGTATGGGGATTGACCCCGTCGATCGGCGCTCGCGGTAGCGCACGACTCCTTCGGAAGGTCGGATGACCCCGGCAATGAGCCTTAAAAGCCTGGATTTGCCGCAACCCGAACGGTTAGACCAGACACACCAGTTCGCCAGGGGCGACAGCAGGTTCACGCCTGGCAGGGCACGGAACCGACCGAAGATCTTGCCCACGGCTTCCACACTCACAAGGGCGATTTGGCGCACTGTGCTTTACTGCAGTCGGAAACAGGTTTCGGCCAGACGGTATAACCTCATCCAGAATAACCGGTTTAACAACACGACGGTAAGCACCATCACCAGGGTCGCGGCCAGCGGCCGCGCAAAGTCACCAGCCTCGCTGGCACGGGCGATGACTGCGCCGATACCCACGGTGGCATGGGTGACGCCGGCGAATTGAACATATTCGGCGGCAATGCTCATGTTCCAGGCCCCACCGACAGTGGTGATGGCAGCGGTGATCGCATGAGGGAACACAGCGGGGAGGTACCAGCTGCGCGAGCGTGCGAACCCGCGGATGCCCAGAAGCTCCGCGCTGTCCCTGAGGGGCTAAGGAATGGCCGAGGCCCCGGCGCTCACATTGCAAAGCAGGTATCACTGGCTGCCGAGCAGCATGAGCAATACCGCCGAGAGGTCAAGGCCACCAAGGAAAGTACAGAAAAACGAGCTGCACGCCAGAAAACAAGGCGGTGGCCGGCCCCGAGGCGGTGACCTGAAACACCGGCTGCCACACGGCGGCAAGCCGCGGGTGGATGCCGACCAAGATGCCAACGGGCACCGCCCACAGCATCGCGATCAGTAGCGAGACTGCTACCCGCAGCAAGGTCGCAACGAGCCCCGCCGCGATCTCCCACCAGGCAGCAGCAGAAAGTGTGGCCAGCATCAGGACCGCCTGGACAGCAAGACAGACGACGATCCCCGCCGAGCAGTCCCCAAGCCAGCGGCGCTTTTTTGCCGGTTGCGCACCGGTTCACCGCATGAGCAGGGTTTTGCCAACAGCGATCAAGCCGCTTCAAGAACGGCAATCACACACCTGAGAGGAAGCGCTCGAGGAGTACCGAACGCACCAGAAGGTCGCGAAACCAGGAACCTCGCGCCGTCCTCTCTTGCCTTCAGATGGCATCGTTCTACCCAACTCAACAGCAGTCGCCACATCCACTGGTCGAGGACCACGATCAGCGCGATGAGCGTCGCGATACCGAGACCCAGCGCGTGCAGATCGCCCTGATGAGCGCGGTCTGCAAATAGCTGACCAACCCAAGCAGCCGGAAATCTCGGCTGCCAACGGTGAGCTCTGCGGCCATGAGAAAAACCAGCCGCCCGCCCAGCGCATGATGCTGTTCCAAATCAGGCCCCGTGTGGCGAAGGGCAGCTCCAGGTATTTGAACCACAACTAGCGACCGAAGCGAAACACCGCGACGGCTTCCACGCGCTCCCCCGGGATCGTACGCGCCGACTGGAACATGCTGAAGACCGGATGCCATGCCTGGGAGTAAAAATGAGCGCGATCGAAGCCAGCTCCACCGCCAGTTTCGTGGGCAAGGAATGAGAAAATGGGCACGCTTTGCAGCACATCCAAAAGCCTCATCATCACCCGTTTGCGCTCGTGGGTGATGGGCGGCGTACAGACCATTAGGTCACGGCGAAGACCAAGGAAAGCGCGTACGCTGCCAGCATACGCACAAAAGACAGGGCCGCGTACCAGGGTAGCGCCAAAACCTCAAGGGAGATTTCCAGGCCTTTCACCACCTCCGGGGCATGAAAGGCGAGCCTCGCTCCCAGCCACAGCATGCCCGCCAAAGCGAGCAGCACCCACTATCGACCTAGGTGAGGCGCAAGAGCGCAGGCAGAGGACGGATGAAAGCCAGATGGCGCATGGCGTGGATTCAAAAACCGCGCGATGCTAGCAATAAAGCCGCTTTCCCGCCATCGCTAGCAACAGTCTGAACACGACCGCGCCCGACTCGATACTCTAACACTAACCTCAAGACAGCCGACGTCAACGCGCACTGGCTTACGCCGGACCGTCTTTGTGCGCGACCCGCCTCGAGCCCGAGCGGTCGGGCTCAGCGTTCGACCTGCAGATTCTCTAAGAGCATGTTGCAAAAGAGCCGGCCTTGTTCGATGGCGTCATCGAGCGCAACGTGAGTGTGCGGGTGATCTGCGTCGAACCATCGCTTGGGCAGATAGTTGCGGCGCGTGCGGCGAAAGTCGCTACGGCGCATACCCATGGCGTAGGAGCGGATGTCGAGGGCGTTCTCCCCGAACGGGCGCTCGCCGGTGAAGCGTACCAGGTACCAGTAAATCCACATAAAATCCCAGGACGCCGGCCAGCCGACGAACACCGGTCGGCCCGGCAGCCGCCCGAGCCAGTCCAGGTACTCGTGCATGACCCGCTCGGGCGGACGCGGGGCGCGCGTGGTCGCCTCCCAGGCCTGCGGAAACTGTTTCCACCACTGCTGCGTGCGCGGGTGGGGTGCGGCGCCAGGTAGCGGCTCCAGGTTAGCGCTGAAGGTGGCATACAGCGTTTTATCCGCCAGGAAGGCAGCCGAGGCGAAGCTCAGCATCGAGTGCGGCCCGGGGATCGGTCCATCGGCCTCGATGTCGGTGCTCACGTAAATCTCGGTCTTGTCATTGTTCATAGACGTGCATCCTGCGAAACCGTGACTATTGTTGCAGAGAGCAGCGTCAGGAGGAAACCCATATGCGTTGAATCGCTCACCCGAGCACGACAAAGGCCGCCACCGCACCACATCGCCCGCTAGCTGCAAGAGGTGACACCACACACTTCCTCGCGGTGGTCTTGCTGCCCTTCGTGGGGGGGCGAACACGCTGGAAGGGGGCAGCGGCGGGCTTGGCCACTTGAGATGCAGGTGTAGATCGCCGCGCGCACGACGCCCCCGCCCACCCGCGATGATTGCCGGGCGGCCTTAAGGAGCAGGCCAGCGATGAACAACACCCGGCGTGCCTGCTCCTTAAGGCCGCCCGAGGATCTGTACGTTCAGCGTCTGCCTGCAGGCCGTCGAGCTCGACGAAGAGCACTGACTGCCAGATGCCGAGCGCCAGCGCGCCGTCTAGGACCGGGATCGTCTCGCTCGCACCAAGCAGCAGGGCGGCAAGGTGTGCATGTGCGTTCGGCGGCTCGTCGGCCGATGCCCCGCGCGCGGCAATGTCGTTATGCAAATACTGTGCATCCTTCGGCACGAGACGGTCGAGCACGCGCCTTACATCCTCGGGCAGGTGCGGTTCGTCTTCATTGATCGTGATTGCGGTCGTGGTGTGGCGCGAGGACGCGATCATGAATCCCTCGCGCACCCCCGTCTGCGCCAGCAGCGCGCGCAACCGCAAGGTGAGGTTGTACACTGCCAGGCCGGCGTCCGTATCGAGGGTCAGGACATGGTGGAGCACCCGCATGATCAGTCCTTCGCGAAATGGATGAAATAGTGCCTGCGCAGAAAGGGTCGCTCCTCTGCAAGGCGCAAGCCTCCTGCCTCGATCTCGTGCACGGCCGATTCCCCACCGAGGCGCACGTGCCGCAAAATCCGGCTTGCGCAGCCCCCTGAGAAACGATGAAAGTCCATGACCACGAGCGACCCGCCGAGGCGCAGCGCTCGACTGATCGAGGCGAACATCGCTTGCGGCTGCTCGAAGTGTTGGCAGGTATCTCACACGAAGACGAAACCGACCGATTTAGGCGGTAGCCTAAAGTCGGTCTGGATGTTGACGATGCCCTCGAGGATCTCCAGGCCCAGCTTACATGCGGTGGGTAGGACGCGCTCGACGAACGGACGCGAGATGTCCACGGCGTCATGCGCCCCTGATTTTGCGCGCGATGAGCCGCGTAAAGAGCCACGTACCCGCGTCCACGTCCCCAATGCATCTCGGGCCGCAACCCGAGCGCGGGGCGATGATCTCGTGGCGCCGGTCGTAGACCTCGCGCCCGTGGCGCACGAAGGTCCCGACCCACTGCCCCCAATCGGGAGCGACATAAGGCCGGTTGATGGCCTGGTCGCGGTGCCTGCCTCGCGCGCGTGGACGGGCAAAACTCCCGGCAGGGCGGATGAGATTGCCCAGCGCCAGTGCGATTCGCAGCAGGGCTTGCCCAAAGCGCTTAGGCGCCTTACAAAACAAGAAATCGAGTCGGTGTGCTGAGGCACACCGACTACACGCAATCTCAATATCGAATTTTTCGAGAACCGGCAAGTGCGTGTTGAAACGCGTCTGCACGAAAGCAATTTTGCGATAGGCTTTGATCTTGTCCACTCATTCCGTCAAAGACGCATCATGCATCCGTGATTGTCGAAAATTCGCTGTATTTGGGCCAAAACCGCGGCGCGAGCGCGCTCGGGCTTCCGAACGCATCGAGCAGCCTACGCACCGCGCGCCGCGCGGCGGCCACAAGCGCCTCGATGAAGCGCTTGGTGACCGTGCCCGATTCGCACAGATACATCTCCAGCAACACGAAGCGACACACGCGCGATCGCCTCCAACATAGGCGGATAGAACCCGTTGGCGTCGATCAGCAGCTCGAAACGATTGCCCGCGCGCCCGGAAAACGGAAGGCAAGACGGGGACGAGGAACCTTTTCCCATGCCCGCTCAGTCGAGCCAGCAGACGAGATAATAAAGTCGCAGGCCCTCCGACGAAACCGAAGGCCCCACGACCCGGGCGGGATAGAGCTTGCGGGACGGATCGGCTCTTACGCGCGCCACCGCCTCGGAGTTCACAATCTGCACGCAGCTCTCCGGGTAACGCTCGCGGTCGCGCCGCGGGGCATAGATGAGTGCAAAGCGCTCAGTGCAGACACGGCCTTCGGGATCAAGCGGATGGCCTTTCACAGGATCGCGCCGCGCTCGGCCTCGGCGTACTTGTTCAGCTCGCCAACCACATAATCGAAGGCCTCGTCCACCGAGTCGGTACGAAAGACGAGCTCGACATCCTGCGAGTCAATGCAACCGTGGCGCACGAGTGCATCGAAGTCGATGACCTGCTCCCAGTAACGGCTGCCGAACAGCACGATGGGCAGGTGCTTGCGCAGCTTCTGTGTCTGACGCAGTGTAAGCAGCTCGAACAACTCATCGAGCGTGCCAAAACCGCCCGGAAAGACGATCACCGCTTTGGCGAGGTAGGCGAACCAGAATTTGCGCATAAAGAAGTAGTGGAAATGAAACGACAGCTCGCGCGTGACGTATGGGTTGTCGAACTCCTCGCGCGGGATCGAGATGGTCAAGCCCACGTTTAAGCCGCGCGCCTCGGAGGCGCCGCGGTTGGCCGCCTCCATGATGCCCGGGCCGCCGCCGGTGCAGACTACGAAACGTCGCGACTCAACCGAGAGCCCCTTCGACCACTCGGTCAGTCGCCGGGCGAGCTCGCGTGCCGCCTCGTAGTAATGTGACATCTCGAGCTGCCGGCGCGCACGCTCGAGGTCACCGTTGCCCTTTTGCGCCTCGCGCCACTCGCGCTCGGCCTGCTCGCGCGACACCAGCCGCGCCGAACCCATGAACACGATCGTGTCCTCGACACGGTAGTAACCGAAGCGGCTCTCCGGCTCCAGGTATTCGGCCAGGATGCGAAGCGGGCGCGCGTCGCGGCTGTTGAGAAAACCCTCGTTGTGATAGGCCTTGAGCGGGCGGGATTTCGGCATATGGACAGTCGTTTCCCTGCAGGGCATTATCACACCAGCGCCGCGATACAACAACCGCGCGCGCGCGACGCGGCGCCAAAGACCCGGCGCCGTCGCGCGCGTCCCGTAGTCATTCACCTTGCTTCTTAGCATGTCGCCGCAGGTCATTCGCGTTGCCGGGGCTCGGCAGAACAACCTTAAGAACCTCTCGCTCGAAATCCCTCTCAACGAGTTCATCGTCGTGACCGGTGTCAGTGGCTCGGGCAAAAGCTCGCTTGCCTTCGACACCCTTTACGCCGAAGGCCAGCGTCGCTACGTCGAGACCTTCTCGCCCTACGCGCGCCAGTTTCTCGAGCGCATGGACAAGCCGGCGGTCAACCGCATCGAAGGTATTCCGCCTGCCATCGCCATCGACCAGACCAACCGGGTACGCACCTCGCGCTCCACGGTCGGCACGATGACCGAGCTCAACGACCTCATCAAGCTGCTTTATGCGCGCGCTGCCGCGCTCTACTGCCTGGGATGTGGGAGGGAGGTGCGGCGCGACACACCCGACAGCATCGCCGACACCCTGCTCGCCAACGCGACGGGTACGCCCGGCACGACGGCGCTCGTTACTTTTGCCGTGACCGTGCCGCGCAACTTCACGCTTGCAGAGCTCAGGCAGCTGCTCGCCGCCCAGGGTTATACACGCATTCACCGGCAGCAGGGAGGGGTCATCGAGATCATCCAGGACCGCGTGCGGCTCGACCCGGAGAATCGCAGCCGGCTCGTAGATGACCTCGAGGCGGCGCTCAAGCATGGCCGGGGGCATGTGATGGTCCATTTCGAATCTGGCCAGCCTTGGCGCTTCTCTGCCGAGCTGCACTGCCCGGACTGCGATATCCACTACGCCGATCCGCTGCCGAATCTGTTTTCGTTCAACTCACCGATCGGTGCCTGCCCGACCTGCCGCGGTTTCGGGCGCATCATCGGCGTGGACTACGCGCTGGTGGTGCCAGATGAGACGAAAACCCTGGCCGAGGGGGCCATCAAGCCGTTTCAGACCGAGTCATACCGGGAGTGTCAGGACGATCTGATGCGCTTCGCGCGCAAGCGCGGCGTGCCGATCGACGTGCCGTGGCAGCGTTTGTCCGAGCAACACAAGCGCTGGGTGATCGAGGGCGAGGGCGAGTGGGAAGACAAGGTGTGGTACGGCGTCAGCCGCTTCTTCAAATGGCTCGAGGGCAGGGCCTACAAGATGCACATTCGTGTGCTGCTCTCGAAGTACCGTGCCTACCACCCCTGTCCCGCCTGCCAGGGTGCCCGCCTGAAGCCCGAGGCGCTCGCCTGGCGGATCGGCTCGAAGCAGGACGCCGATCGTGTGCTCGCGCCTGCGGAACGCTTCCGCCCGCCAGGGGCCACACTGTCCGAGCAGACACTGCGCGTGTTGCCCGGTCTCAACGTACACGACCTCATGTGCCTGCCGATCGCGCGCGCGAGCGCGTTTTTCGACGCCCTACAGCTGCCCGCGCCACTTGACCAGGCGGCCGAGGTGCTGCTCACTGGGATCCGCACGCGGCTGCGCTATCTGCTCGAGGTAGGCCTCGGCTACCTCACACTCGACCGCCAGTCACGCACGCTTTCGGGCGGCGAGACCCAGCGCATCAACCTCACCCAGGCGCTTGGTACCTCGCTTGTCAACACGCTGTTCGTGCTGGACGAGCCCTCAGTCGGGCTGCATCCGCGCGACATCGAGCGGGTGATCGGCGTACTCAAGCGCCTGCGCGACGCTGGCAACTCGCTCATCGTGGTCGAGCACGATCCGCAGGTAATACTCGCTGCCGACCGCGTTCTCGATCTCGGCCCCGGCCCCGGTGAGCGCGGTGGGCGCGTGGTGTTCTTTGGCACGCCGCAGGCATTGCTGCACGAGAAACGCTCGCTCACTGCCGACTATCTGAGCGGCCGCAAGGCGGTCGTCGTACACGCATCACGCCCGCCCGATGCCGCCACACACTGGCTCGAAATCCTGGGCGCCGCCGAGCATAATCTCAAAAACATAGACGTGCGTCTCCCGCTCGAACGGCTGGTGTGCGTGACCGGGGTTTCGGGCTCAGGCAAATCCACTCTGGTGCAAGACGTGTTGTACCCTGCACTTGCCAAGCTCATGGGCCGGCCCGCTGACCCGTCTGGCCGGCACCGCGCGATTCGCGGTCACGAACACCTCGCAGATGTCGTGCTCGTGGATCAGTCGCCGATCGGCAGAACCACGCGCTCCAACCCGGCGAGCTACGTGGGCGCGCTCGATGTGATCCGCAAAATTTTCGCCGCCGAGCCGGAAGCGCGCCGCCGCGGCTACACGGCCGGCACCTTTAGCTTCAACTCTGGCAATGGCCGCTGCCCGACCTGCGGTGGTAATGGCTTTGAGCACGTAGAGATGCAGTTCCTCTCAGACGTGTACCTGCGCTGCCCCGACTGTGACGGCAAGCGCTTCCGCCCCGAGGTGCTGGAGGTGAAGCTGCTCGCCGCCGATGGCGCGAAGTCCATCGCCGACGTGCTCGACATGACGGTCGAGCAGGCAGCGCAGTACTTCGCAAGCTATCCCGAGATCCAGCGCGCGCTCGCGCCGCTCATGGCGGTAGGGCTCGACTACCTCAAGCTCGGCCAGCCAGTACCCACGCTCTCCGGCGGCGAGGCGCAGCGGCTCAAGCTCGCTGGCCATCTTGCCGAGGCGAACAGAGCGAGAAGGCGCACGGCCGTGTCCGGGACGCAAGATGCGCCACGGCGGGGGATGCTTTTTCTTTTCGACGAGCCGACTACCGGCCTGCATTTCGCCGACATCGCCAAACTGCTCGAGGCGCTGCGTGTGCTCGTAGCGCAGGGGCATTCTGTGGTGGTCATTGAACACAACCTCGAGGTGGTTCGCGCCGCCGATTGGATCGTCGACCTCGGCCCCGAGGGCGGCGAGGCCGGCGGCGAAATCGTCGCCACCGGCACCCCGCAGGAGCTGGCGCGTCATCCGACGAGTCATACCGGCCGGGCATTGCGGGAGTATCCGCGTACTCTAGCGCCGCAAGCCCAAGCTGGCGAGCAAAAGACTGCGCAACCTGGTCTTGCGGCCCGCAAGATGTCTAGCGCATCGATATGCGTCCGCCACGCGCGCGAGCACAACCTCAAGAACATCGACGTCAGCGTGCCGCGCGACCGCTTCACGGTGATCACCGGTGTCTCGGGTTCGGGCAAGAGCACGCTCGCCTTCGATATCCTCTATGCCGAGGGCCAGCGCCGCTACCTCGAGTCGCTCAACGCCTACGCGCGCCAGTTCATGCAGCCTGCCTCGCGCCCGGACGTGGACGCGGTCCTCGGCATCCCGCCGACCGTGGCCATCGAGCAGCGCACCAGCCGCAGCGGGCGCAAGAGCACGGTCGCCACCCTGACTGAGATCTACCACTTCCTCAGACTGCTCTACGTAAAGCTTGGCACGCAGCACTGCCCCGATTGCCAGGTGCCGATCACACCGCAGACGGCCGAGGCCATCGCCGCACGCATCCTTCGCGACTACCGCGGCCGGCGCGTGACACTGCTGGCGCCGCTCGTGGTCAACCGCAAGGGTGTCTACACTGATCTCGCCAAATGGGCGCTCGCCAAGGGTTATGCCCACCTGCGTGTCGACGGTGTGATGACACCCACCACGGCCTGGCCGCGGCTGGCGCGCTTTCAGGAGCACACGATCGAGTTGCCGGTGGCTGAGCTCGACATCGGTCCACGCGCAGAGTCTGCACTGCGCGCCGCACTCAAGGAGGCGCTCGGATATGGCAAAGCTGTGGTGCACCTGGCCTCGGCCGGTTGCGCCGATGCGATCTACTCCACCGTGCGTGCCTGCCCGCGCTGCGGCCGCAGCTTCCCCGAGCCCGATCCACGGCTATTTTCGTACAACTCCAAGCACGGCTGGTGCGAGCGCTGCTACGGCACCGGCCTCGTGCTGCCGGGCTTCGACGCCGAGCAGACTGGCGAAGAGATTTGGTGGAACGAATGGTGGGAGGGCGACGCACAGACCTGCCCGGCCTGCGGCGGTGCGCGCCTTAGACCCGAGGCCCTCGCCGTGCGGTTTCACGACCGCTCGATCGCCGAGCTCACCGCCCTGCCCGTCTCTAGAGCCAAGCGGTTCTTCGACACTCTGAAGCTCACCGGTCGCGCGCGCGCAATCGCGCGCGACCTTCTGCCCGAGATCGGCACGCGCCTGAGGTTCCTCGAGGCGGTGGGGCTTTCCTATCTGGCACTCGACCGCGCCGCCCCCACGCTTTCAAACGGCGAGCTGCAGCGTCTGCGACTTGCTGCCCAGCTCGGCTCGAACCTACGCGGCGTGTGCTACATCCTCGATGAGCCGACCATCGGCCTGCACGCGCGCGACAACCGCTTGCTGCTCTCCACCCTGCGCAAGCTCAAGGACAAGGGCAACACCGTGGTGGTGGTCGAGCACGACGAGGAGACGATCCGCCGCGCCGAGTATGTGATAGACCTTGGTCCCGGCGCGGGTGTCAACGGCGGGCGCGTGGTCGCGCAGGGCACAGTTGTCGACATCATGCGTCAGCCCAAATCGCTCACCGGCCGCTGCCTGCGCGCACCGCTTCGCCACCCGCTCATTGCGCGCCGAGCCGTGGGCCGCACGAGCGCGCGGCTTGAAATCATCGGCGCCGCGCGCAACAACCTCAAGGGGCTTCGTGTTGCCGTGCCGCTCGGCCGCCTGGTGTGCGTGACCGGAGTGTCGGGCTCGGGAAAGAGCACGCTGGTGCGCGAGGTGCTGCACGACAATTTGCGCCGGCTGCTCGAACACCGCCGCGAGCGGCGGCGCGCGCCGCTGCCACTGCGCGGTTGCGAGGCGATCCGCGGCTGGGAAGCGATCAGCCGTGTGCTCGAGGTGGATCAGGCGCCGATTGGCAAGACTCCGCGCTCCTGCCCGGCGACCTATGTCGGCTTCTGGGATGAGGTGCGGCGCCTTTTCGCCGCGACGCAGGAGGCACGGCTGCGCGGCTATGGTCCGAGCCGCTTTTCCTTCAACGTTCCCGGCGGGCGCTGCGAGGCCTGCGAGGGACAAGGGGTCAGGACACTAGGCATGAGCTTTCTGCCGGACGTCGAGGTACCCTGCGAGGTCTGCGGGGGGGCGCGCTTTAGCGCCGAAACACGGGCAGTAAGCTTCAAGGGGCGCAACATTGCCGAGGTGCTGGCCATGAGTGTGGAGGAGGCTATCGATTTCTTCGCCGCCCATGCGGCCATCCGCCATGCACTTGCGCTGCTGCAGGACGTGGGCCTGGGTTACCTCACCCTCGGACAGAGAAGCCCCACCCTCTCGGGCGGCGAGGCGCAGCGCATCAAACTCGTGACCGAGCTCGCCAAAGCGAAGACCGCGCGAGGCACTGCCGCGCCTGCCTCGACCCTCTATGTGCTCGATGAGCCGACCATCGGTCTGCACATGGCGGACGTAGAAAAGCTGCTGCGCGCGCTGCACCGCCTGGTGGATGCCGGCAACACTGTGGTCGTCATTGAGCACAACCTCGACGTGATCGCCGAGGCCGACTGGATCATCGACCTCGGGCCGGAGGGCGGCGACCGCGGCGGCAGAATCGTCGCGCAGGGCGCGCCCGAGACCGTCGCGGCCGCGGGCCGATCACACACGGCCCGTATCCTGCGCGATTTCCTGGCCAGGGGGCGAGCGAAAACGCGCTCTTACGGCATGAAAATTTGATTACGATCAGAGCAGATGCCGCACCGTGCCGTAGGATGGATAGTCACTGCACGCTCACCGGCAGAAAAATGCCATGTCCGATGCGAAAAAGATCGTCCAGCGGCTGCTCAAACGCTATCCCGACCCCAGGCTCGCGCTGCGCTATCGCAACCCGCTCGAGCTGCTCGTCGCCGTCATCCTCTCGGCGCAGTGCACCGATGCGCGCGTCAACGCCGTCACCCAGAACCTGTTTCGAAAGTACCGCCGCGCCGAGGATTACGCCCGCGCCGACCCCAAGACCTTCGAACAGGAGATCCGCCCGACCGGTTTCTACAAGAACAAGGCCAGATCCGTCATTGCCTGCTGCAAGAAACTGATCGCCGACTTCGACGGCAAGGTACCGAAAACCCTTGAAGAGCTTGTCACGCTGCCAGGGGTGGGGCGCAAAACCGCGAACATGGTGCTAGGCAACGCCTACGGCATTCCTGGAATCGCCGTGGACACGCACGTAGCGCGCGCTAGTCAGCGCCTCGGTCTGACCCGCTCTCAGGACCCCCAGGAGATCGAGCGGGATCTCATGAAACAGGTTCCGCGCGCCAGGTGGGTGGCCTTCAGCAATGCGCTCATCCTGCACGGGCGCGAGACCTGCACTGCGCGTCATCCGCGCTGCGGCGAATGCGTGCTCTACGAAGCCTGCGCCTGGCGGGACAAGGTCAAATACTCCAGCAAAACCCCTTAGCCGCTCAGAGCGGGCAGGCCACCCCAGTGCTGCGCAGGCCGCAATAACCGCCCGGGTTCTTGGCCAGATACTGCTGATGGTAATGTTCCGCGTAGTAGAACGGCGGGGCTACGCGGATCTCGGTGGTGATGGGGCCGAAGCCGGCTGCATGCAGCGCCTGCTCGTAGAGTGCGCGCGTGCGCTCAGCCGCCGCCTGCTGCGTGGGCGTATAAATATAGATCACAGAACGATACTGCGTGCCGACGTCGTTGCCCTGGCGCATGCCCTGGGTGGGATCGTGCGCCTCCCAGAAGATTTTGAGTAATTGCTCATACGAGACAACCTTCGGGTCGTAGACCACAAACACCACTTCGGCGTGCCCGGTCAGACCGGAACAGACCTCCTCGTAAGTCGGGTTGGGCGTGTAGCCGCCGGCGTAGCCGACGGCCGTGGTGTACACACCCGGTACCTGCCAATACAGGCGCTCGGCCCCCCAGAAGCAGCCCAGGCCGAACAGCGCCTGCGCCATCTCCTTCGGAAACGGCGGCTTGATCGGACGGCCGAGCACGGCGTGTTTCTCTGGCACTGGCATGGGCTCGGCGCGCCCAGGCAGCGCCTCTTGCGGCCGTGGCAATTCCAGCTTCTTGTGGGACAGGAACATCTCATCTCCTCGTGTGCTGTGCGCCACTTTCAGGGTTGGACGGAATGCGTTTCAGTCTGCCTGCGTCGAGCAGAAAAACTCAAGTCAAGGCACGAAAAACGAACGGTTTCCAAAGGAAAGGACGGACCGCCGACCACAAACGACTGCCAAGGGTAAAATCAACAAGGCTGGATGTCTGGATGCAGACCGTGCCGCTCGAGCCGCTGCAGGAGTCGGATGGCAAGATGGTGATGCTCCTCGAACTCCACGACGAGGTCGTGGGGTGTTTTCGGGCTGAAGTGCACGTTGCGCACATACGGCTCGCGCATAAGCTCCGCCTTCAATTCCTCCATGCGGCGCGCGTCCAGCGCTTCGCTAATATGGATAGTGACGGTGTTCATGGTTTGATCCCGCGCTTGCGCGAAATTGTTGTTTATAAACATGGTCCTTCGCGCGCGCGGCGTCTTTGACGGAAGTCAAAAAACACTGCCTGTGTGTGTGCTATAGCGTTCGACGCTAGAGTCGTGTGGATCGCATGCCCCGAGCGAATAGCACCACAAGGACATCGCCGTCACGAACCCGAAAACGGAGCGGGCCTGCCGCTTACCGCGATCGTCGCGATGACGCCCGGCCGCCTCCAGGCGCCTTGCACACCTGGCCGAGGCGCAGCCCGATCTTCGTGATCCAGAAGCACGCTGCGCGGCGGCTACACTACGACATGCGGCTTGAGGTGAACGGCGTGCTCAAATCCTGGGCAGTGCCGAAAGGGCCATCGCTCGACCCGAGGGACAAGCGCCTGGCGATCGAGGTCGAGGATCACCCCCTCGACTACGCGGACTTCGAGGGCGTCATCGAGGAGGGCCATTATGGCGCCGGCGCAGTGATCGTCTGGGATGCCGGTCCATACCGCAATATCACGCGCGACAGGTACGGCGAGCTGATCCCACTGGCCGAAGCCCTAAAACAAGGCCGGGCGGTGGTGTGGCTCGAAGGCAAGAAACTGCGCGGCGGTTACGCGCTTGTGCGTACCCGCCTCGGTGGCGGCGGGAAGCGCAACTGGCTGCTCATCAAGATGAAGGACGAAGGCGCCGATCCGCGCCGTGATCCGCTCAAGAACGAGCCCGCAAGCGTGCTCAGCGGGCGCACGATCGAGGAGCTTGCCTAAGCGTTACCGCCCCCAGGCGCAGACTTAAGCGCTGTCGTGCTGAGCCCGGCAGTAAGCGCAAAGCGCATCGCTTCCTCGAGCGACATCTCCACTGGCTGCACCGCCTCGCGCGGCGCAAGCAGCGTGTAGCCGCCGATCTGATAGCTCATGGGTAGGTACACGGCGACCCGGCCCGGCTCGCCGATCCCCTTGGGCAGACCGGTGAGGTCAGTGCGCGTCAGGAAACCGACCAGGTGCAGATCGGTGTCGCCGAGGCGTACCGTCACGACCTGTTGCAGCCCCTGCTCTTTTGACGCGGTGAGGAAACCGAAAAAATCGCGCAGCGCCCCGTAGACGCTCTTGACCAGCGGCAGTCGCAGGAGTAGCGCCTCGGCCCAGGCGAAAACCTTGCGCGCGACCCAGGTACGCATCGCAAGCCCGATAAGGAACACGGCGACTATCCCGAGCACCATGCCCAGTCCCGGCCAGTACAGCGCTGGCGGGAGCACCAGGCGTATCAGGCCGCCTAGGAGTGCCTCGGTCGTGACGGCGAGCCACATAAGGAGGTACGCCGTCGCTACAACTGGCAGCACGGTAACGAGCCCGGTCAGGAACGTGCGGGTGAGATGCTTCATGCGGCGATCCTCCAGGACGTTAATCGCGGCGCGTGCGGGGGCTTCGGTACGCGCCCCACGGCGGTCATTCCGCGCAGGAATAGCCGAGCTGTGCCAACCCCTCCTCGAGATAGTCAGCGACCAGTGGCGTGGCGATCAGATACTCGGCGGTGTGCTCCGTCCAGTTCTCGCCCGCCTGCTGTCGGGCCGTCTCCCATTCGGCGACATCAAAGTCGCCGCGCCCAAGCCACATGAGCGCTACCAGCTCGACCTGCTGGTCTGGCTCGAGATCATTGATGGTGTTCTTAAGCTCGCTATACACCGGGTCGTCGCGATGATCGGCAAGCACTTCCAGCGCCGAGCTGTCCGAGGGGCTGAGCGGCTCCTGTGGAATGACCACCTCTTCCTTGGCGTGAAATTCTCGCGCCTTGGCGATGAGAAAACAGACGGTTTGCGGATTAAGGCCAAGCATGGCGGCGTACCTGTACGGTTAGCGTAACGAAGATAATAACAGGCCGCAATTCGGTTGCCCCCGCGCCGGCTTGGGGGGGCGGGAGCGAATCCTCCCGTTATCCGTCAAAATTGATATCTCGTCACAAGGAGACGCGATCATGGCCCGATGCAGAATCCGCCAGCTCGTCCCGGCCCTCGAAGTGAATGAGGGCGCAGGTGTTACCGTGCACCGCAGCCTCGGCACGCCGCGGCTTCGCCGTTTCGATCCGTTTCTGATGCTCGACCACTTCGCGAGCGCTGACCCCGAGGACTACATCGCCGGCTTCCCCGACCATCCGCATCGCGGCTTCGTCACGCTCACCTACATGTGCGATGGGTGTATGTTGCACCAAGACAGCATGGGCAATCGCAGCGTGCTGGCGGCCGGTGGTGTCCAGTGGATGAAAGCGGCAAGCGGTGTGATCCACTCTGAGATGCCGCAGCAGGCCGAAGGGCTACTGCGCGGCTTCCAGCTCTGGCTCAACCTGCCGGCCAGCGAAAAAATGTCCGACCCCGAGTACCAGGAATACCCGGCCGCGCGCATCCCGGAGGTCGAAATCGCAGGTGCACGCGTGAAAGTAATCAGCGGGTCCTTCGGCGCAGCGCGCGGCCCGATCCGCGACCCGCACACCGATCTCCACTACCTCGATGTCACGCTCGCGCCGGGCAAGCACTTCACGGCTCGCCTCGACTGCGCGCTGAACACCTTCCTATACGTATTCGAGGGGGCGCTCGCAATCGCCGGCACGCACGTAGCGGCGCAGCGGCTCGTCGTGCTCACCGCGGGTGACGAACTCGAGCTGACAGCCACGCCCGCCGGGGCGCGCTTCATTTTGGTCGCCGGGCGCCCCCTCAACGAACCGGTTGTGCAACACGGGCCGTTCGTGATGAACACCGAGGCCGAGATCCGCCAGGCTTTTGAGGATTACCGCAGCGGAAGGCTAGTGCGCAAGAAGGCGGGCACGACGACAGGGGGGCTGTGAGAAGCATGAGGGCAAGAGGTATTTACCACACCGGTTGTGCTCCTTGTAGCTTACTGCTTGCATCGCTTTACTCACCTGCCTCCCAGAACGCCTCGAAGTGCGCCCTGGCCAGGCACATGCACGTGCCCGGGCCGATGGCGACCACAGTGTGGCAACTAGGCACGCCGTTGGCGAGCGCGTCGGCGCCAAAGCTCGCACCGCGGCCGAGCGCGCCGAGCACGTGCACCTTACCCTGCCCATCCTTGGGCGAGACGACGAAGCGACCTTCGCGCACGATGTAGTCACCGTCGCATGGCTGGCCCTGGCGCAGGACGACCTGGCCGGACTTCACGGGCATCGGCCACATCCGCTCAAGGAGTCGCAGCACCCGGCGGCGCGGCAGACTGCCGAACACCGGGCTTGCGGCGAGCGTGGCGGTGAGTGGGGCATCCACGCTATGGCGGCCGGGCCACCCTGCTCGATCGTGGTGACCAGCGTAATTAGCGACTCGAACACCACCAGCCGGTCGAGCTTGCGGTTGTCCAGGCGGATGATTTTGACCGGCGAGAGGGCGCGCACTGTGCACGGGCGCGGCGATCCCGGGGCGGACGGGGTGGGCCGCCTCCGGCGTGCCGCCTTGCAGCAGGCGCGCGAGCGCAGAACCGCGAGTGACAGGCTCGAGGGCGCCCTCGACGAGATAGATCGCATCGCGATCGGGCGCCCCCTCCTCGCACAGGATCGCGCCCTTGGGCTGCCACTGCAGGCGCAACTGCTGCGCCAGCCGTTCGAGCACCCCGTCGGGCAGGGTATTGATCGGGACGAGCTCGCGTAGCAGCTCGACACTCAGACCATGGCGCGGCGTATCTGCCGCTTGAGGCGATGGATACGGCGGCGTGTGGCCTTGAGCTGCGCGTAGTCCTTTGCCGCCAGGGCCTCGGCGCGCTTCTGCTTGAGGGCACGGATCCTGGCCTTTACAGCAGCTTTGTCTATGCCGATCACCTGATGGTGCTCGTGCATATCGATGACGAGCGCCGTGCACAGTGCCTTGAGCAGATGTTCCTTGTTCATCTGGGTGGCACCCTGGACCGCTTCGTGCTCAATGCCCATGGCGATCTCACGCAGCTCAGCCACCGTCTTTTCTTTCAGCTCGTGGTAGGTGTATGCCATACGTCGGATTCCTCCTGGTTCGTGACGCGCGCGTCCCGCGACCCGCGCGTACATACGCTAGCCGGTTATAGCACCGCTTGCCGAGCACGTTCAATCGCGCGCCATTCAAACCGTCCTTGCCGGCCCGCTCGCCCTTTTGTTATGGTTGAGCGCAAAAAGCCTGCCTAGGAGAAAAAACAAGCCGATGCGCTGCAGGCAGGATCTGCTCATACTCGGGCTGGTCGCGCTCGCCGCGGGCGTGCTCGCTGTGGCCGCGCGGCCGCCGCCGCATGGAACCTGGTCCGCACATTGAGCACACAGGTGCGATTGCGCGTGACCGATCTAGCCTCGGGCCGCGAGATCGCCTTCCACAATACCAACCGGCTGGTGCATTCCAAGGACTGGGATATCTCCCTCAGCAAGACCGGCTACACCGCGCGCGCCGGCAACTGCCTGGCGATGCGTGCCACGATTGCCGGGCGTCCGCTGACCATCGTGCTGCTTGATTCCTGGGGCAAGTTGAGCAAGTACGGCGACGCGCGGCGCATCCGCCACTGGCTGCGCCGTCGCGAGCAGTACCTGGCGCGGGTGTCCGCTGCTCACGCGCGCTAAACGCGCGCCTACTCCTCCTCGGGCCGACAGAAGAAGACGAACCGGCGTTCTCCACGTCGGCCTTCAAAGTTGCGCCGCGACGCAGGGCATCGTCCACGTACCCCGGTACGGCACTTGCCTTGTGACATTCAAAGACGTGCTGTGGCGAGGCAAAATCGCAGTCACGGTCGTACCATGAAATCCGCACATAAGCCCGGCCGAGGCGCGCAGCGGCCTCCATCCCGGCGAGCCGTATTGCAGCGAGGCAATCCTCGAGCAGCGCATCCGGTTTAAGCGCGACTGTGACGATGGCAGAGAAATCGCGCAGACCGCGGTGCAGGCCGCAGGCCGGTAGCCAGCGGTCGCCGCCTTCTTCGCCACGGGCTCGCGTTTGTTATTCTTCGCCGCACCCCTCAGCGCACCCGGTACTTCGCAGCGTAGTGTGCGCGCAACTGCCTGCGTCTTTGTACATCGAGCACCCGGTTGGTCTTGGCGGTTGCGCAGGCCGGTGTCTTGCGCGGGGCCCGGTCGCGGTTTCGGCGGAATCGGCCCATGTGCGTCACGGCTCCTGTCCTGTATGCGCGCACAGCAAACGCTGCTGTGATATATCTTAGTCTTTAGGGCCGCCAATTGCACAGATCAATATTCCACTCGGAGCACGGCCATGCGCGAAGACCCCGATTTCCGTCCAGTCGCCTACGCGCTCATCACGGTGGGCAGCGCGCTCGCCTTTGTCACCGCAGTCGTGCCGCATTACTCAGCTGGGCATCGGCTGCTGCTCGACGTGCTGCTGATCGGCTTGCTGCCCTACGTGGTGTACGCGTTTTTTACCGAACAGGTGCGCGGCTGGCCGCTGCTGGCCGCTGGGGTACTGACGCTGGTCGTTGATCTGGCGGTGAAGATCCCTGAACGCTTCCTGTATTACGACGGTTACCAAAGCGGGCTCGTATATCGCTGGCCGCTTGCCGCCAGCCTGGTCATGCTACCCCTACTGCTTGGCACCGCGGCGTGGTGCCGGGCACGCCGCACGAAGCCAAACTAATCGCCGCACGGTCAACGGTCATCCCTGCTGCCGAACAGCGCACCGAGTTTGTCGGCGACTGAGGATCGCTCCTGCGGTTCGTGGTTCCCGAACAATGCGTTCAATTCGTCCCGAGCGGAACGGGCCTTGGCGGTATCCGGCGAGACATAGGCGTCCGGCCGAGGCTTGAAGTAGTCGCAGAAATTTGCGCGCCCGGTCTCGCGCGGGTGCTCGGCAAGCGGCTCGTCGCAATGGTCGCTCACACGCGGATTGTAGTGCACGCACATCCGACAGACGTGCAGTTCGGCGTGGCAGGCCGGACATTCCGCCCGCCGCGACAGCGGAAACCTCACCTCCTTGAGGGAAGCACCGCATTTCCAGCAGATCAGCACCGCGCTCATCGTGCCTACACGAAAAAAGCCAGGAGGAATTGTTGAGGAGGGCACACACATAAGAGTGTACAGCATGATCCGCCTCGTGGCGCGCACGCTGGCCGCAAGCGGGTCGCCGCTCGGCGCGCGCTGATCACCCGCAGGCCCCGCTACGCCGGCACGATCGCCTGCTGCCACACACACGCGCGCGCATATGAGCGTGCGAACGCGTGCTTTTCGCACGCAATCAAGTAGCCCAAGGTGCTTTTCCAAAGGATGGAGGTCACGACGATCGCCGAGATGCTGCGCATGTCCTCGGCGATACGCCGCAGCGTGCCAATCGATGGATTCTTTTAGGAGGTCGACGCCAGAAGTGCTCGCCGTCGCCGCCCAGCTTGCCGGGATGTCGCTCGTCTGCGAACCGAACGAGGCCACGCGCACCCGGCCCTTGGCGCGCCGAGAACCAGTACCTGGGGTTCGGCCCGCCCCTGCGCTGTGACGCCCCGCGTGCCCCGACCGCAAGGCGGTTGTGCAACAGGGTCTGTTCGCGGATGCAAGGCGGGCGGCTTTCTCGGCAGATCTTGCGGTAATAAACCTTGCCCGGCCCGTAATCCTTGCTCCTTGTGGTGTTCCTCTCGCGGTTGACGATCCTAAGGCCCTGCCGGCGGCAGCCACCAGCTTTGACTGCCTGTCATACTGGCGCTTTGATCGGCCACCGCCCTTGGGGCTATGATCGCGCTAGCCATGCCGCGCCCTGCACGGCGCGCCCACACAATGCCAGTAGCGCGCACCACATCCTTGACGTCCCTTGCACTTCGCATCGCCGAGGCCTTCGATCTGGGCGGGCGGGTCGTCGCCGTGCGGCCGTACGGCAACGGGCTCATCAATGACACCTTCCTGGTGAGCGTGGCGGCGGCCCACGGGCCGCGCCACGCGATCCTGCAGCGCCTCAACCGCCACGTCTTCCCGCAACCCGAGCGCATCATGCAGAACTTGCGCACGTTGCATGCGCATCTCGCACCCCGCCTGCGTCCCAGCCCCGGCGAGCTACGCTTCGCGTCCATGCTCTACACGCGCGAGGGCGCGGATTACTTCCTCGACGCCGAGGGCGGCTTTTGGCGTGCACAGACCTTCATCGAGCGCACACGCACCTACAGCCGCCTGTGCGATCCGCGGCATGCCATTGAGATGGGCTTCGCGCTCGGGCGCTTTCACGCTCTGACATTCGATCTTGATCCCGCGCGCCTGTACGTCACGCGTCCAGGCTTTCACGACACGCCGCGCTATCTCGCGCGCTTCGATGAGGTACTCGCCCAGGGGCGCATCGTCTCGTCTGCCGCGGCGGGCGAGATGCTCGAGGAATGCCTGGCATTCGTCGAGGAGCACAAGGGCATGGCAGACCTGCTCGAGCAGGCGCGCCGCAGCGGGGCGCTCGCGCTGCGTGTGATCCATGGCGACCCCAAGCTCGACAACGTGCTCTTCGATGAAGAGACCGGACGGGCCGTCGGCCTAATAGACCTCGACACCGTCCAGCCGGGGCTACTGCTCTACGACCTCGGCGACTGCCTGCGCTCGTGCTGCAATCCCGCGGGGGAATCGCCACGCGATCCCGCACAAGCGCACTTCGATCTCGACATCTGCCGTGCCCTGCTCGCGCGTTATTTCGACGAGATCCGTGACCGGCTCACGCCCGCCGATTATCGCTACCTGCCCGAGGCCGTGCGGCTCATCCCCTTCGAGCTGGGCGTGCGCTTCCTGACCGACTACTTGGAAGGCAATCCTTACTTCAAGGTCGAGTGGCCGGAGCACAACCTGCTGCGCGCCACTGTCCAGTTTCGGCTAGCGGCCAGCATGGCACGGCAGGAGCCGCAACTGCGCGCGCTGATCAACGAATTAGCTGGCAGCAATGCAAAAGGCACGTAAATAGCGCGGCTACGCGCACGCGCGCTCACGCCCGCCCCACGTTCGCGTCAGACGGAGAATGGTAATACTCGCTCTCCTCGGCGAACTGGCGTACGAGGCGAAGCAACTCCGCCAGCCGCGCCTCGGCGGTGCTGACGGGCAGGCAGTCCTCGCAGCGCGGATTGCCGCAGGGCTGACGCGAATAGAGCCAATATTGGACCGCGCCGGCGAGTATGCCATCAGCGATGTCCCAAAGATCGGCCTCGCTGTCCTTGTCGGCGAGGCGGTTGCCGAGCTCGACCGCCCGGCTGAAGGCGTCGTCGAATACGGTATCAGGATCCGTCATGGCGAGGGTTGGTCACACAGCGCTGGGGAATAAGTGGCCGGATTCTATCAGATTCCCGTTTTCGTAGCGGCGGCTGACGCACCACCCTCCCCGCCGGCAGCGGCGCGACCAGCGCTAGCCCCGCGCGCATGTGTGTGCACCAAGTCGAGCGCGCCACTACACAGCCGCCAACAGGCGCATGGGCGCCTTTTGCGGCTGGCTGAAGCCGACTGCATAAATATGGTAACTTTCCGCCTAGAATGCACTTCCCGCAAGCACCGCAAAGGCGATCCCACCATGGTGACCAACGGCAAACTGCCAGAGCTGAAAATGGATCCCGCGAATCTCTATCGCGAGGAGACGTTCACCGACCGCCGCGTCGGCACAATCCGACGCCTGACTCCGGTCAAGACCGACGGCACGACGGATGGCAACCGCAAAGTGCTCTACCTCGGCCAGGTTCAGTTGCTAACGCCGATCGGCGCACTGCCGATCAGTTTCGAGATCGAGGCAGGCTCACTCGGAGAGGCCGTCGAGAAATTCGGTACGGCCGCCCAGGAGGCCGCAGAGCATACTGTCAAGGAGCTGCGCGAGCTGCAGCGCGAAGCAGCCTCTTCGATCGTCATCCCGGAACGCATGCCAGGCGGTTTTGGCCCTGGCGGGCTGCCGGGTGCGGGCGGGGGCAAGATCAAGCTTCCGTAACAGGGCAAGGTGCGCGCGGGGCCGATGCTACCGTAGCGTGCCGCGTAGCGGGCCACCCCAAGCGGTACCCCGCGAGCGTAGGCGCATGATTTCTGCCACACACACATAGCGGTTCTGCGCATCCCATGGTGCCAAGCAAGGGCCGTATCAATCAGGGACGAAGGGTGATATCATTGGCGTAGATGCCGATGCGCTGCCTGTGGTTCGGCCCCTCGGCCGGCGACACCGCACGCTTGCCGATGTGCGGTCTGGCGATCACAGCCTGATCGTCTCGGGCCACGGGCTTGTCCATATGTCACCGCTGGGTCGTGGCAGCTGCTGAGCCGCGCGCGCCGAAGAGCGCACCCGCTCACCTCCCAGACATAGGCAAATCCGCGCTCGGGCCGATACATTCACACCACCGGATGCCCGGCGGCCAGGCCGCCGCTACTGGAGGCCCCCTACCCACAGACGAGGGCGGGCATGAAGAAGCGCTATGTCGGCAATCTTTCTCCCGATACCCGCAAGGCCGTGCCGCGCGAACTGTTTGCGCGGCACGGCAAGGTGCGCTCGATCCGCCTGGCAGCAGACGTCTCTTCCCGCAAATGCCGTGGCTTTGGTTTCATCGAAATGGAAGGCCACGAGGCGCGTGCAGCTACCGCCGCGCTGAACGGCACAATGTTCAAGGGCCGCCCCATCAAGGTGAACGATGAGCGCTCAGGCGAGAAGCGCGGCCACGGACGTTCCTCGCGCTGAACGAAAACAACGATTTGTCCACGCAGGCAGGAGAATCGCCGATGCCACAGATCGACACCGACCGCCCAACAGACGTACGCCGCGCCCTGCGCCAGCCGAATCCGTTCAGACTGGTGCGCGTAGAGAAAACCCAGATGCCGGAGGGTATCGGCGCAGAGACCTGGTACCGCTACGTACTGGACAACGGATGCTCGACCATCGTCGGCAAGCGCTGTGGCTCGCTCAAGGCCGTGACGGCCTATGCCACGCTGTACGCTGAGCAGCTCAACGCCCGTCGTGCAAATGGCCACTCGGCATGGTCGCCGCGCGCCAAGAAGCGTGCCTAAGTAACCACGCGTGCGTCCGGTACGGCGGAGATCTCCGCCGTACCGGCAATCCCGAGGTCCGCCTTTAGCGACGCCCCCAACCGCCGCCGCGTGGCCGGTTGCCCCAGCCGCTGCGGCCCCCGCTGCCGCCCCCGAAACCCCCGCCACGCGGACGCTCGGTCTTGGGGCGCGCCTCGTTCACAGTGAGGGCGCGGCCCTTGAGCTGGGTGCCATTGAGCCCGTTGATGGCCGCCTGCGCCTCGGCCCTGGATTCCATCTCGACAAACCCAAAGCCGCGCGGCTCGCCGGTGAACTTGTCTTTCAGAATGGCGACACTGGCCACATTTCCGTAGGCACTGAACGCACTGCGCACGTCCTCTTCCGTGGCGTCGCGAGAGAGATTACCGACAAAAATCTTCATCGTTGGCTCCTGACCGAATGTTGGGAAACGAACAGCCGTCTGTCCACCAGCAATTCGCGTTGCGCTCCGCCTGCCGCCTTCTTCTCCCCGGCAACGGGCATCGCGTGCACACTATGCGTTCAGCAGACCGGCCCGGCGGCGGTGGTACGGTCTTCAGACCGTACCACCGCCCGAGCATCATACGCTTGCCGCAGGGGTTGCGAAAGCTTGCCGCCAGGCGCGGCCTGCCGCCGCAGGCCGCGCACTGTGGGGGTTCCCACAAGCCGCCTGCCTAATCAGGCCCGCCCGCGCAGGTTGATCGACGTGGCGGCAGCGGGCAAAATGCCCGCTTTTGCGGCCGGGGCACCCGTCACGCCGCAGGCCGCGCGAGACGATTTCATTCGGTCACTTCGGTGAAACAAGGGGGAAGTCAATGCGAGTGATTCTTCTGGGCGCCCCGGGCGCGGGCAAGGGGACGGTCGCCAAGCGGCTGACGGCCCTGGACGGTTCGGTGCAGATCTCCACAGGCGACATCCTGCGCGGCGCGGTGCAGGCCGGCACGGAGCTCGGCAAAAAGGCAAAAGAATACATGGAGCGCGGCGACCTCGTGCCGGACGAGCTGATCCTGGGCATCATGGAGAAGCGCCTGCAGGAACCGGACTGCCGGAAGGGTTTTCTGCTCGACGGCTTTCCGCGCACGATCCCGCAGGCCGAGGCACTCAAACAGTTACTTGCCAGGCTCGGTATACGGCTCGACATGGCGGTCAATATTGACGTGCCGCGCGAGGTGATCTTCGACCGCCTCACCACGCGGCGCACCTGCTCCAATCCACAGTGCCAGGAGATCTACAACGTCAAGAGCAAGCCGCCGAAAATGGGCGGTGTATGCGACAAGTGCGGCAGCCCCGTCGTGCAACGCGCTGACGAGACCGAAGAGGCGATCGGCAAGCGCCTCGACATTTATAACGAGAAGACTGCCCCGCTTATCGATTACTACGAGAAAGAAGGCTTGTTGCTCAACGTGCGGGCCACCGACAGCGACACCGTCGTCGAGGCGATCCGCAAGAAGCTCGCCGCCTGAATGAGATTAACATCACGGGGAACACAGGGGAGTGACAAGCCAGAAAGAAGGGCCGTTCCCACATACTAGCAGGCGAGAACTAACCTCGAGCGGGTTTCGGCCCCCCTTTCGCAAGGTAGAGGATCTCACGCGACGGACCGCCGTTGCGCTCCCCGTGTCCCCGTGGTTCAAGATTTGATCGCTGGCCTTTATTACCCTCAACAGGCGTGTAGCGTACTACACGCCCCTCCCCACCATACTGTCCGCTAAAAATAGTCAGTGTAAGACCTCTTTTGTTTCTTTCTTAGTCTTCTGGTAATTCATCTGCGTGTCTGGTTTCAAGAGTTTTAAGATCTTTTCCTTCATTTGAATAAGGAAGGCCTGGCTTAATAGTACGACGATTCCCTCTTTTAATCTGTCTAACAATAACATGACCGCTAGGTGTGACAATTTTTTTTGCATGGAAGTCAGTGCCGCTTGTAACATCATCAATTTTTATCCGTATCGGATCAGTGGACGATTCAGCCTCTTGCGCGAGCACGGCCTGCTCACCCCAAAATAAATGAAGAGCAAGTAAAACTGATAAAGTGATTATTATTTTCATAGTTAAATTTAGACCTAATAAGCTAATTAATTAAATATTAAAATTATACCAATTTTGTTTTTATCTGCACTTTTTTTGTTCTGTAAAACAAAATCATCACCAATTAACTATAAAATCAGCGTTTCGGAAGTATTGGACATAGGGATCATCTTGTTGCCCGCTTTGATAAAGAAGTTTGTCTTCAAGATAAAGAGAGAGCTTTCATTGAAAGATTGTTCTACCAAGTTCATCTTTAGTTGATTCTGCTTTTTCTAAATTTTTATTTTCGACCATTGATTTTGGGGCAAGGGTCCAAATTCTATCCAAAAAAATTTTTCCATCGCACCATTCTTTGCCGCTTGTCACAACACAGGGAAGGACCGTGACGTTTCTGATCTTTTTCTTGTCGTTTTAAGGACCGGATCCCTGATGAGCGACCTATCGTTGGTCGAAGCGTGGGCTTTTTTAGTCCAGCATAACCGGCTCGAAGGCCACGCGGTCTGGCGGGCCGGGCGCGAACCAGAACATCGGCCGACGCGCCGAGCCCGGATCGCGCGGCAGTGCCAGCAAGTGGCTGCAGACGGTGCCGAAGCCATCGGGTAGCTCAAGGTTCATCGCGGCATACGGCCCGTCCTGCCCTCGATATGCGCGCTTCGCGAGTAGCCGCGGCCAGCCGCCCCACTCGCCATTGGCCAAATCCGGCGCCGGCAACGCTCGGAAGCGCGGCAGATAGATCCGGATGCGTGCCATGCTTGTGTCGTCGAGATCGCCCGCCGTCAGCATGTGCAACCCCGGCGGCACCTCGAGGACTTCTACCCGGTACGGCTCGAATCCGCCCTCGCCGCGATGCCGCAGCCACCAGGCACAGACCGGATCGGCCACGAACAGGTTGAAAGGGCGATACGCGCGCGGATCGAGCTCGGCGAGCACTTGCGCGGCCTCGGCCGCCTCAACATGGTCCAGGGCCTCGAGCACGAGTTCACCGCGGCTTCGTCTGCCCGCGGCCGGCCCGAGCGTGCCCACGCGGTTCATCACCACCGCCACGACACCGTAGTCGTTCACCCCGAACCAGCTCCCGCCCGCCAGCTCGTCCAGTCCAGCCACCACCGCAGGCCGCTCGGGCCAATGCCGGGCGGGCGGCCGCCACGGGCGGCTACGCCGCTCGTCGCGGTTACCCGCGATCACGAGCGGCCAGCCGTGTTCCGGGCGCCGGAGTATAACAAGCGTACACATCGCGCTCTATTTAGACAGACGGCGATACGCGAGATTGCATCCCGGCCGCCAACACGGAGAGATCGGAGAAAAAGAGGGCTACCGGTTTCTCAAGCAGAAAAGCGAGATGAGCACCTTCTGGGCCCTTTCCCGAGACACATGCAATTCTTGGCGTGACATCTTGGTTGCCTTTATGGCAAACATTCTCAACGAAAACTTTTCATTCCTGATATTGTCTTTGAAGAAACAGGTATGATTCCTCCTTCCCGGCTTTTAGCCATGCTGCTTTCACAACAAAGGGGTAATGATAGGGAAACTCGACCACCTGGCTTTTCCGTAGGCTGGCAGGCAAGACCTACGCCCTTGAACATACGATGAGGCAAGGAAAACGCTTTCGCCTGAAACCCCATGAAGTCCGATATTAGTCGGGCATGTTCTTCTTCTTTTATACCGGGCCGCTTGCCTTCCAAGAACCCATTTCTTGTTCATCATTGCCATCTCCTTGTCTGCGGCCGCGACATCCACCGTAATAAGCGATTTTTGTGGTCAATGGCAAAGAAGGCGTCAGGTCTTTTTGTAAATCCAAGGAATGAAGGCTGCCTCTATCCATGCTCAAGGCATTTTTGGAGAGCGAAAACTTCAAGGTAATACCCGCTCTCGATGCGCGCCGTCCAGTAGTTTTAACGCCTCATAGCATCTGCCCAAGCAATCGGCAACCATCCGACAGCACAAAAGAAAGAGAGCACCACATATTTTTCCTACGATTTCCTTCGACACCAAGTTAAAGGCTACCTGCCCCGCAAGGACAGGAAATCGCGCCTGGTACTTTATTTCGTTGCAGCGGTCGGTGCCGGCACCTTTTTGGCTTAGAGCGAGCGCACCTGGGGCACGGGCCTTCTCACCGTATCGAGCATAGTGCGTCGATCACTTTGCCTTCACTGGTATTTGCCCACGCCTTGACATGCAAAACCATGGGCAAACCCAGCGAACATCCACCCTCCGCTGCCGATATCGGTTGCCTTCGCAGAACCCGTCGCGGCGCCGATCTGTTCGGTGGTCCCGTTATCCGTGAGGTATACCACCACCTGTGCCTCCTTGAACTTGGTGTTGCCAACGGCAGTTGCGACCACGCTCATACCAAGAATCCAGCCGAGCACACTGGCCTTGCCACCAGCCGCATCAGTCTCAGAAGACACGATGGTGGGCGTGAAGCTCTACTGCGCCGTGATGACCTTGCCTCTTTGGATCGCACCTCCTTAGCGAATCATACCCTGTCCGACCCAGTGCATTTTCTCTTCGGCTGAGCGCAAACCCGTGCCACGATCGACGACACGAAAACAATTCGTCTGTTGCAACATCAGCCGGAAAAAAGGACAAAGACCATGATTCTGATCTTGCGCACAGCGTGATTGACCTTTTTCGGCAGTTTCGCGCCTGTGGAATGGCATCCCAACAAATCAGCCCCAGCCGCATGACCCGGGCTTCCTTTGGAATCTCGATGGAAACCGTATCTCAGAAATCCCAGACCCGCCGTCCGGCCTGAGGCTTGAGGGCCTCGAGGCGGCGCAGGACCTCGTCGCGCTGCGCGAGCAAGGCATGACCGCTTAGGCGGCTGAACACCAGCTCCTCGTGTTCGTTGTGCGCAGTGATGGCCTGGTACAGCGGCTTGAGGGATTCCTCGAAGTGATCGAAGTCCCGGTTCTTGATCACAGCGACAAGATCGCGGAGCAGGCGCACGATATCGTCGTGCTCGTCGCTGAGGGCGACGACCTCATCCCGCAGGTCGCCGCCCTCTTTCTCGAAGAACGGGTAGAGGACCTCGTCCTCCATGCGCATGTGGAGCTTAAGGTCGCTAACAAGATCGTCGAGGATCTTCGCCGCCTCCTTCCAGTCCTCCGCCCCCGCGGCGAACTCGCAGGCCTGCAGTGCCGCTTCGTATTTGCGATGATCGTGGACTAGCCAGTTGGCGGTGTCGCTCATGTTCGCCCTCCTCCGGGACCGGATGAGCGAGATTCACACTGTGCCCCAAGTCCGCTCGCCCTTGCCCTGTCGCGGATGGGTTTGGAGAAGCTCTGCCGGTCCCGGTATCGAGACTATACACGGAATGCCGTGCCATCCCGAACCCCGCGCACTGTTCGGGGAGGTGGTGCACCCATGGCGGGTATGCGTGTGTGGCAAGCTAGCCGGTGCTCCAGGCGCGCGGGCGCCGCATGCCAGCGATCTTGCAGGCGTAGCGTACGTAGTCAAAGCGGAAAAGCCTGAAAAGGTGTTCCTTGGCGCGCTTTTTGTCGAAACCGCGCGTCCTGACGAGAAAGTCCACCACATGCCGCACGTCCGGGGCCACCCGATGATTGGCCCAGTATTCGCGTATGAACCACAAAATCGCCCAATGATCCTCGCCCAGTTCGATACCGATCTCGTTGGCTATCTGGCGGGCAATGCCCACATCCCAGCTTTCGGGATCGACCAAATAACCTTCGGCATCTCGTGCAATCTTGGCATCGGTATACATCTACACCCTCCTCATTGGGGATTGGCCCGCATGTGATATTAGTCGGCTATTAATAACGTTCGTGCGATATTATTTTGTAGATGATATCGGAAATTTCGATATGATATCCCTGTGGACATAAACCAAGCCCGGACCTTTCTTGCCATTGTTGCCCGCGGGAGCTTCCTGGAGGCTGCCCAGCAGTTGCACGTGACTCAGTCCACGGTCAGCGCCCGGATCCGGCGCCTGGAGGAGGAGCTGGGCGCTCGGCTGTTTACACGCAACCGTGCTGGCGCCAGCCTCACGCCTGCAGGCCGGCGGTTTCTCGGCTACGCCAAGCGCTTGGTACTGACCGCCGAACAAGCGCGCGATGAGGTTGGCCTGCCACAGCGTTACCGCGCCAGCCTTCGCATTGGCGGTCGCATCGCGCTGTGGGAAGGGTTTCTGCCGCAATGGGTGGGCTGGATGCGAGGCCGCGCGGCCGACGTGGTGATCCGCAGTGAGATTGGTTTCGAGGAAGACCTGATGCGCAGGCTGATCGAAGGCACACTCGATATCGGCCTGATGTATACCCCGAGCGTGAGTCCGGGGCTGATCGTAGAGCCGCTTTTCGATGAGCGGCTGGTACTGGTCAGTACCCGTCCGGATGACACCGGCCCGGGCGAAGACTATATCTATATCGAATGGGGTCCTGGCTTCTACGCCCAACACGCGCAGAGCTATCCCGATCTCGAGCGCCCGCCACAGATCGCCAACATTGGCTGGCTCGGTGTCCAGCTCGCACTCGCCAACGGCGGGAGCTGTTTTCTGCCTCTACGTATAGCCACTCCCCTCATCGCCGCAGGCCGCCTCCACCGTGTGCCAGGTTCCCCCGAGTATATCTTGCCTGCTTACATGGTCTTTCCGCGCGACAGCGACAGCCCAGTGCTTACCCAGGCGCTCGAGGGTCTGCGGGAACTGGCAGCGAAAGAGCGCGAGGCACGTGGGTCCATGAGCGGGCAAGTTTGACCTGGCGCAAGGAGCATGGCTGCGAAATCGGGATCAAATATTGGGTAACCAGCTCGCCAGCGCAGCAGATCGCCCATGCTTAAGGCACGCCTCGCTACACTCAGCCTCCTCGCTTTGCCGCTCCTCGGCGGCTGTACCACTGTGCCAGAGCCGATCCGCCTGGCGCCGCCGGGCGATGTGCAACCCAACGAGGTGCATGCGGCATCCCAGCAATATCTCGGCACCACAGTACGCTGGGGCGGGATGATCGTGAAGGTGCACAACCTACAAACCGAGACAATGATCGAGATCGTCGGCCGCCGGCTCGACCGCCAAGGACGACCGCGTGCGGAAGACAAAAGCCTCGGACGTTTCCTCGCCAAGGTGGCTGGTTTTCTCGATCCTGCGATCTATGCTACCGGGCGCGAGCTCACTGTGCGCGGGCGGTACGAGGGGACGATCGAACAGCCGATTGGCGAGTTCCCCTACCGCTACCCGGTGGTGCGCGTTGAGCACCTGCAGCTTTGGCCGCCGCGCCCGGAGCCGGCGCCCGCTTATCTTTACTACGACCACCCATTGCGGTATGACCCCTGGGATCCATGGGGCCGACCGTATTCCTATCCACATTTTTGGCCGTGGTACCGGCTGGGTCCGTGACAGGCAGAAATTTTGTCCTCCACGAGGCGAGCGAGGCTGGAAGAAGCAGGGGCCGGTTCCACGGCCCATCGTGCGATGCGCTTCGGTCTGTGCCCCATCACCGCCAAAGCGATGGCCGGCGGTTGTGCCCCACCTGTGTTTGAGATCGGCACCGCCAACAAGAGCATTGCGCCGCGCGCGCGGCAGCGAGCGACAACGCACGCCTGCGCCAAAGCCCCATGGCCTGGGGTGGGGTGATCGTGGCCGGGACGAATATCAAGGATGCCACGCAGTTCGAAGTGCTGGGTTAGCCCCTTGATGATACCCACAGCACGCAGACTGATGTCGAACCGGTGGGCCAGTTTATACTTGTGCATCCCGCCTTATCTCGAGACTGCCGACTATGCCGCCGGCCGGAAGATCACAGTCGTGGGCTTGCTCACCGAAACGCACACCGGCACAATCGGCGAGGGGCAGTACGTCTACCCTGTCGTGGAGGCAAGCCGCATCCAAGTCTCGAGCAGGACATGGGCAGAGGCTCGCCACCCATGCATACTCTTGGCACGAGACGGCGGAGGAATATCACGTGCGCTTGCCGTAGAATAGCCGTTTCGCGACCCACAGTTTTCATGCACGCATGTCCCGCCACCATGACCCGGCCCCTGTGCCCGATGCGCTTCTGCTGCTTACCTCGACCTGCCCGTTCTGTCCAACTGTGCTGCAGGGCCTAAGCGAGCTGGTGAAGGCTGGCTTCATCGGCCGACTCGAGGTGGTAAACATCGAGCAACACCCCGAAATTGCCCGCCACCTCGGCGTACGCACCGTCCCCTGGGTGCGGCTTGGTCCCTTCGAACTCGACGGCCTGCGCTCGGCGGCCGAACTCAAGGTGTGGGCTGAGCGTGTCGGGACCACTGAGGGGATAGCAAAGTATCTCGAAGAACAGCTTGCAACCGGCGGGCTACGCCGGGTAATCGAGCTCGTGCGGCGCGACCAACAGTGGCTAGAGGGCATCGTGCGGCTTGCTGCCGAGCCCGAGACCAGCGTGCATGTGCGCGTCGGTATTGCCGCGCTGCTGGAAGAGCTCAAAGGCGATCCACTGCTCGCGCGCCTGGTCGAACCGCTCGGCGCGCTCACGCGCAACACCGACGCGCGCACGCGTAGCGACGCCGTGCACTACCTCGCGCTCACCGGGCAGATAGCAGCGATCCCCTACGTGGAGCCGCTCCTACACGACCCCGAGCGCTCGGTGCGTGAGGTCGCCGCCGAGGCGCTCGCGGCACTCAAAAAGTCCTAGTGCGCCGCCGCACGCAATCGTACGGCAGCGTAGAGTGTGCTAGCCGCAACGAGCAGCAACCCACTGAGTCTCACTGCCGCTGATGCACCCACGGCTTCCGCCACAGCCCCTAGCATAAGCTGGCCGAGCGGCATCATGCCGTGCAACGCGAGCGTGAAGAGCGCCATGGTGCGCCCGCGCAGGCGGTCTGGGACGTTAAGCTGGATGTAGGCATTGCTTGAGGCAATGAGTGTGGCCAGGGCGTAGCTTGCGAGAGGTAGCACAACCAGCGCCCCAGCGAGCGAGTGCGTCGCGGTGAACAGCAGGTACGCGAGCCCCGCCGCCACGCCCATCATCGCGATCAGGCGTTCGAGTCCACCGACTGTGCCGCGTCGCGCGAGCGTGAGTGCGCCCACGAGCGATCCGGCGCCGAGTGCAGCGAGCAGCCATCCGAAGCTCTTCGCCCCGCTGCCGATAATTTCTGCCGCAAATACCGGCATGAGCACGGCGCTCGAGGAACCGAGCAGGCTAACCACCGCCACCATGGCAAGCGCATCGCGGATCGTGGGGTGCCCCCGGGCGTAGCGAAGTCCCTCGCGCAAACCGCCGGTTTCGATCGGTCCCTCGCGGCCTTCGGGGTGCAGCGGAAGACGCACGGCGCCAAGCGCGAACAGCACGGCCACAAAGGTCGCGCCATTGACCAGAAACACCAGCCCCTCGCCCATCCACGCCACCAGCACGCCGGCGACCGCGGGGCCGACGAAACGCGCAAGATGAATCAAACTCGAATTGAGTGCGATAGCGTTCGGCAGATCGTCACGCGGGACGAGCTGCGCGACAAACGAGTGGCGCGCCGGCATCTCGAAGGCTTGCACCATACCGAGCAGGAAGGCGAGCACGAGGATGTGCACCGGTGTTATCCAGCCGCTGAGCGTGAGCACGCCGAGTGTGAAGGCCTGCACCATGGCAAGCGCCTGCGCGACGATGAGCAGCGTGCGGCGCCGCACGCGGTCAGCGATCACACCGCCCCACAGCCCGAGTAGCAGGTTGGGCAAAAGCGTGGCCGCGCCCGCGAGCCCTAGCATGAAGCTCGATTCCGTCAGGCGATACATAAGCCACGCCTGTGCCAGGTGCTGCATCCAGGTGCCATTGAGCGAGACGAGCTGGCCGAAGTAATACAGGCGAAAGTTGCGGTGGCGGAGCGAGCGCAGAATACGGCGCATGGATGCCAAGCATAGAGCCGATGAAAACCCGGTGCAAAGAGCGCGCGGGCGTGCGCATTCCACGAACCTGCACGAGACGCGCGCAAGGATGTTATATTTCGCAGCCGATGGAGAGTAGTAAGCCCTGCAACACCGGCCGAGGCCGTGCGGCACCATCCCAGCGATGAAGGTTCTGGTCGTCGGCAGCGGGGTCGTCGGGACGACCTGCGCCTGGTATTTGGCGTGCGCCGGTCACGAAGTGACGGTCGTAGACCGGCATGGCGCGCCGGCCATGGAAACGAGCTTCGCCAACGGCGGGCAGGTTTCATGGAGCGCGGCCAGCCCGTGGGTCGCGCCCGATGTTCTGGCGCACGCGCTTTACTGGCTGCTGCGGCCGCGCTCGCCGCTGGTGCTGCGGCCGCAGCTCGACGCGGAGCTGTGGTTCTGGCTTGCGCGTATGCTACGCAACTGCACACCAGAGCGCTACGCGCGAAACAAGGAGCGCTTGCTGCGTCTGGGACGCTATAGTCACGCCTGCCTAGCGCAATTGCGGCAGGCAACCGGCATCCACTACGAAGAGCGGGCGCGCGGCACACTGCAGGTCTTCCGCACACCACGCGCACTCGATCGTGCCTTGCGCGACACCGCCCAGCTCGACCGTTTGGGCATCGCCTACCGTGTACTCGATGCCGCGGGCTGCCTCGAGGTGGAGCCGGGGCTCGCGCAGGCAGCACCGCGCCTTGCCGGCGGCATCCACTTCCCGGGCGACGAGTCGGGCGACTGCCGCCTGTTCACCGAGGCACTCGCACGCCGCGCCTCCGAGCGGGGCGTGATCTTCCAGGGCGGCGTCACTGTGCGGAACCTGGTCGCGGAGCAGTCACGCCTTGTTGCCCTCGCTACCGACCGCGGCACCTTGCGTGCGGACGCCTATGTGCTGGCCTGCGGGAGCTACACGCCGCTGCTGCTCAAACCGCTCGGTATCCGGTTGCCAGTCTATCCCGTAAAGGGCTATTCGGTCACGGTGCCAGTGACGCAAGAGGCCGCCGCGCCGGCCGGTACGATCACAGACGAGAGGTACAAAGTTGTCATCACGCGGCTCGGCGGGCGCATCCGTGCCGCCGGCACGGCCGAGCTCACCGGTTACGATTTGCGATTGCGCCCGGCGCGCGTGGCGACCGTCATGCTCGCGTTGCGCGAGCTATTTCCACACGGCGGGGACTACGCGCGTGCCGAACCCTGGGCGGGGCTGCGGCCGATGACGCCAGACAACCCGCCGGTGCTTGGCCCCACACCGTACAGCAACCTCTATCTAGACACCGGCCACGGCACACTCGGCTGGACGCTCGCCTGTGGCTCGGGCAAGATCCTGGCCGATCTCATTAGTGGACGCAAGCCCGAGATCGACATCGAGGGGCTGACCCTGGCGCGGTTCGGTTAGCGATACTTGGCGTCCGCCGCGCGGTCGGCAGCGATCTGCTTTTCCCAGCGGTCGCCGATGGCGAGCAGCTGCTCCTTGCGGATGACGAAGTCGTCACCCTTCTCAAAATGAAACTCGAAGTGGCGCGTGAGCACGACGGCGTCCACAGGACAGGCCTCCTCGCAGAAACCGCAGTAAACGCACTTGAAGAGGTCTATGTCGTAGACCTTGGCGCGGCGCATGCCGTCGGAACACTCCTCGCCCTGGATCGTGATGCAGCAGGCCGGGCAGACCGCCTCGCACAGCTTGCAAGCGATGCAGCGCTCCTCGCCGTTCGGGTAGCGGCGCAGGGCGTGCAGTCCACGGAAGCGCGCTGACAACGGTGTCTTCTCGTCCGGGTACTGGACCGTGAGCTTGCGCACGAAAAGATGCCGCGCCGTCACCCCGAGGGCGCGAACGAGCTCCCCCAACAGAAACGCGCGCAGCGTTTGCAGCAAGCGGTCGAATGCGTACAAGCGGGCCCTTCCCGCCTTCGACGGCGATGAGAAATAGCGATTGGATGTCCGCGCCCGGCCTGTATGCGGCCGCTCACGAAAGCCCAGAAAGGCAAGGCGAAAAGATTGCGTGCCTCCTGCCTAGGGGCTAACGCGGCCGGCCGAGATTCAGCGCGCCTTGGAGCTGATCTCCCAATCGTAGGCGCAGTCGAGGTGCACGCGCACCGCAAGGATGCCCTGCAGCCCGTCTTCGAGCATGGCGGCAAGCGGTGTGCGATTGTCGAAGCGCGGGTTGGGCCGGTTCATCCAGATCGCACCCATGTGGGGATTGCGCGGATAAGAGGTGCGCAGCGCGTCGGCAATACCGATCAGGTGCTCGACGCGCTCCATGACGATGTCGTTCTCGGGCAACGGCGTGTCCCAGCGGTAGCGCTCGTATTGCTGCGGGGTGGTGTCGTCCGGCAGGCCGAGCAGCGCGACCTGGCGCTGCGGCTCCACGCCCCAGCTATCGAGCAGCGCGATGATCAGGCGGGAAAGCTCGACGCGCTCTTCGTGCTTGAGGGCGTTCAACTCGTGCATGAAATACCTTCCTCGGGCAGCGGCCCGGACGGTGCGGTCATCCTTCAAGGCGAAGGATAGCACAGCCGGCTGCGCGCAGATACCACGCGCACAGGGCATGGCGCCTTTTACCCTCACAAGACGAGCGGCTATTTCTGTCGCCACAGATCAAGAGCGTCCTTGCACCAGGTGTGCGTCGGATGTATGCACGCGACGAGTGGGTACTGACAGGTCCTTGGGTCCACTGCGGGGCACACGCAGCAGGTTTCTGCGCGCCGTTGCCCTCGACCTCCATCACGGTATAGTCCTCGGTCGCGCCGCCACGCCCCAGTACCCGGCAGACGAAGTCGAGGCGCCGGCAGCAACAGAGCGCTGTTGCCCAGGCCAAGGAATGCGGAAATAGGCCCAGCGTTCAAAGCGCGCACATCACCTCGGGCAGATTGGACGCACGCGCATGGCCTGCGCAAGCGCCTGCTTCGTGCAGGCGCAGCGCTCGTCACGGCGTGCGCCGCCAACGTCTACTCCTTCCTTCGCCGAGCAGCGAGGAAATCGTCCATCGAGGCGTGCCACTCCTCGAGCGGCTCGATCTCAATGAGCGTCATCTCCCGCCATACCTCCGGGGGAAGGGTCTCCACGCGGCCGTCGGCGCCCTGCACGTCCACGGCGCCGGTGCTCGCGTTGACCGCGATCACCTTGAAGACTTCGCCTTCCTCGGTCTCATACCATGCGCCGAGTTCAGGCTGCCAGTTTGCAGACATCATGGGGGACATCTCATGACGAGTCGGTTCCGTTATCTTATCGGATTTTCTCCGCCCGCAAGAGCGATCCCACTTTGCCCCTCTCCCTCGCGCGCGGGATCGCCGGCAGTCGCCAAGGAACTGGGGCAGAGTGTCAAGATTTTGACGCTTTTGCAGCACAGGGGATAGAGATCTCAAGCGCATTCGCCAGGCACGGATCTTGCTGCGGCCCTCCTTGCCACGCGCGTGTGCCAAAACAAGGAGTCCGTCATGTACATATTGTTCCTGATCCTCGTCACCGGAGTGCTGGTCACCACCGCGGCGCTCTTCTCCGTGATCGGTATCGCGAGCATGTTCGCGTACAACTATGTCCCGGCCATGATCATGGGCATCGCGCTCGAGGCCGGCAAGATCGGGGTCGCCGTGTACCTATACCGCTTCTGGGTGCTGATCCCGGGGTTGTTTAAGACCATCCTGATCGTTTTTCTCGTGACGTTGATGTTCATCACGTCGGTGGGCATCTTCGGGTACCTGAGCCAGGGCTACCAGAAGACCTCGGAGGAATACAAACTCCTTAGCCAGGAACGGCGCGCGCTTGCCGCCGAAGCTGAGCTCAAGCGGGCACGCCTGGAGGAGATCAACCGCCAGATCACAGAGCTGCCCACCGCGGCGGTGCGTGACAAGATCCGCCTGTCGCGCGAATTCGGCGACGAACAGGCCGAGATCCGCGACCGCCTCAATGTAATCGAGCCGCGCCTGCGCGAGCTGGGCCGCAAGCAGTTGCAATACGAGACGCACATCGGACCGATCTCGTACGTGGCGCGCATGCTGGACGTGGAACAAGATCGGCTAGTCTTCTGGGCCATCATGCTGCTCGTCTTCGTGGCCGACCCGCTCGCCGTCACGCTGACCGTGGCCTGCAATATGGCCCTTATCCGCTTCTTGCATCGCCGCCAGCGACGTGACGGCGCCGCACCGATATTAAGCCGCGCGCCGCAGCGGCTGATCGACGCGCTTGTAGAAGGCGCACGCGTGATGGCGCTTACCACGACACACGGCACCTTCGCGCCACCATCGGCCGCCGCACGGCGGGGCGGGCGCAAACGGCTCTTCGCGCGACTGCGCAGCACCCGCACGGTCAGAAGAGGCGGCCGCCATTGAAAGGACGCTCAAAATAGGAAGAATGGGCATGCGCCACCTCCTAGTGTGCGCCCTCGTGGCGATACTGGCCGGCTGCGCGACCGGACGCGAGGTACCCTCGCCTTCCCCGCGGGTGACGACCGCGCCTTTATCAACGCCAGAGCAAACTGCCGCCATCGCCGCCGAAGACCAGCGTCTTGGTCCTCCGCTATTGTCCCCTTTTGGGACGGCCCGCGAGGGAACACTCGATACGGCCGCGGCGAAAGATACACCCCCTGCCGAACCATCGCTTAGCGCCGCCGAGCTCGCTGCGCTCAACGACGAACGCCTGCTTGACGTTTATCTCGGTATGCCACGCCCGGTCGTCGAGCGCCTCATGGACGTACGACGGGGTGAACGCCCGCTCAACCCTTTCCGGCGCGAGTGGCTGCGCGATGACAACGGCCGCCTCTACGAGGTGCTTTATTACCTGACTCGCGAACCGTTCAAGGACCGAGCGATCGGTCTGCGCAATCTCACGCCAGTCATTTTCCGCGACGACAAGGTCCATGCCATCGGCCGCTACCCGCTGAAAAAACTCAAACGCATTGCCTGCGTGGTCGCTTCCGCCACCTCCCCCTGCCTCGAGCGGCGCTAGCGCAAACCCCGATCCTCTATAATCGGTCCATGCGCTTTCGCGAGCCAAGGCGCCAGGCGATGATCCGGCTGCTAGTCAACGGAAAGAAGCATGCGATCTTTGCCGACCCGGACAAACCGCTGCTCTGGGTGCTGCGCGACGAGCTTGGGTTGAAGGCTACGAAGTACGGCTGCGGCGTGGGGGTCTGCGGGATCTGCACGGTCCTGCTCGATGGCGAGCCGAACCATGCCTGCATGGTGCCACTCGGGCGCGTCGGCGCGCGCGCGATCACGACCCTCGAGGGTCTGCCGCCCGATCATATCGTGATGCGCGCCTGGGTCGCACAGCAAGTTCCGCAGTGCGGCTATTGCCAGGGCGGTTGGATCCTGAGGGCGGCCGCGCTGCTGCACAACCACCCGAAGCCGGACGATGCCCAGATCGACGCAGCCCTGAACGGGATCTACTGCCGCTGTGGCACCTACCCGCGCATTCGCGCGGCGATCCATGCCGCGGCCGCGGGCGATCTTCCATTTGTATCCGTTCCGGGGCCGGCCGAAATGCCGCGCGAAGTCTTCGCGTTTGATAAATGGATCGCTATCGCGACCGACGGTACGGTCGTGCTGACGATCAACCACTCTGAGATGGGTCAGGGCGCGCTCACCGGACTGGTCATGCTCGTGGCCGAGGAATTGGAGGTAGACCCGGGGCGCGTGCGCACGGTATTCGCGCCGGCCGAGGCGGTATACAAGAACCCCATGTGGGGCGAGCAATTCACCGGCGGCTCGAGCTCGATCCGCGGCGAGTGGACAGCGTTCCGCCGGCGCGCGGCGGCCGTGCGCGAACGCCTCGTGGCTGCCGCCGCGCGCCGCTGGCAGGTGAAGGCAGCCGAGTGCCACGCCGAATCCGCACAGGTCGTGCACCTGCCGAGCGGTCTGCGCGCTGATTACGGCACACTGGCGCGAGCGGCGCTCGAGGAATCCGTCCCCGCGTTCCCCCCGCTCAAGCCGAAAGAAAAATTTCGCCTGATCGGAAAACCGCAGCCGCGGCTGGAGATCCCGGACATGGTCACAGGCCGCACGCGCTATGGTATCGACATCGCGCGGCCCGGCGTGCTCACCGCCGTCGTGGCGCGCTGCCCGGTATTCGGTGGCCGCCTCGAGCGTTTCGACCCCGCCGCTGCGCTCGCCGTGCCGGGTGTACGCGAGGTGGTCGCGATCGAATCCGGCGTGGCAGTCGCCGCAGACGATTTCTGGTCGGCATGGCGCGGACGCGAGGCGCTTACGGTCGAGTGGGACGAAGGTCCACACGCCCGGCACGATAACGACTCTCTCTACGCTGAGATCGATGCCGCCTTGTCTCGCAACGGCAAGATTGTGCGACGGCAGGGCAGTGTATGGCGCGCACTGAAAAATGCCGCACGCAGGATCGAGGCGGTGTATCGTACGCCGTACCTCGCGCATGCCACCCTCGAGCCCATGAATTGCACGGCCGAGGTGCGCGCCGACGGCTGCGATATCTGGGTTGGCACCCAGAGCCAGGTGGACACACAAAAAGTCGCCGCCAGGCTGACCGGGCTGCCGAGGAGAAAGGTGCGCGTACACACCCAGTTCCTGGGCGGCGGCTTCGGGCGGCGGCTCGAGACCGATTTCGTTGCGGAGGCCGTCGAACTTTCGAAAAAACTCGGCACGCCGGTGCAGGTGATCTGGACGCGCGCCGACGACTTGCAGCACGACAAATACCGGCCGGCCGGGGCCGCGCGGCTCGAGGCGGGGCTCGACGAACAGGGCTGGCCAATCGCCTGGCGGCTTCGCCTGGCCGGCTCGGAGCTGGCGCTAGACGGCGCGGACATCCCTTATGCAATCCCGAACCAAAGCGAAAAACATATTGAGGTCCCCTCGCCGGTACCGACCGGGGCATGGCGCTCGGTGGGTGCCGGCCAGAACGCCTTTGCGATCGAAAGCTTTGTGGACGAACTGGCACACGCCGCCGGCTGTGACCCCTTCGAGTACCGCCGCGCTTTACTAAAGGATGCGCCACGCCTGCGCGCTGTGCTTGAGCAGGCCGCCGCGCACGCCGGCTGGGGTTCGCCGCTGCCGCCCGGCCGCGGGCGCGGGATCGCGATCTACCGATCCTTCGGTAGCATTGTCGCGCAGGTCGCCGTGGTCGCCTGCTCGGACCACCGCATCCGGGTCGAGCGCGTGGTATGCGCCATCGATTGTGGCGTGGCCGTGCACCCCGATGCCGTGCGCGCCCAGCTTGAAGGCGCCATTATCATGGGCCTGTCCGCAGCACTTCACGAAGAGGTTTGCATCGAACGCGGCCGCGTGATCCAGTCGAGCTTCCAGGATTACCCGATCCTGACCCTCGCCGAAACGCCAAGGATCGAGGTCCACATTATGGAAAGCAATGAACCGCCCGGCGGCGTGGGCGAGCCAGGCCTGCCGCCGGTCGCCCCCGCAGTGGCGAACGCCGTTTTCGCCGCCACCGGTAAACGGCTGCGGCGACTGCCGCTGCGGCTGGATCGGTTTTGACCAGCTTGCTGCGGCCTGCAGCATGAAGCCGCCATGCCGCGCGCTCTAACTTCTATCCCGTGGTATCGGACAGGTCACTGAGACGTACCCGGCGACGCCCGCTGCCGCTCGCCCGGGCCTAGCCGGTGATCCACGCGCGCGGGCAGGCCGTCGGATGTGCTCGAGACGAGGTGCAGCGTCATCGTAGAAGAAATCCACGCACCGGCCGCCAGCAGGCGCGGCGTACACCTCGCGCTGTCACTCGAGCGAAGTGCGAGTGCTCACACCGAAAAGTCGCCACAGCGCCTCGGGCTGTCGGCGGGGCGCACAGGGGTAGATCAAGACCAGCGCGCTGTCGGATAAGGCTGTGGAAAAACTACGCGAGCGGCCGGCCGACAGGCAGCAGATAGAGCGGCACCTGCTCGGCGGGCCACATAAGAACGCGCTGTACAGCGCGCTCATCGAAGGCCCCGACGGTCACGGTACCGAGGCCGAGCACCGTCGCCTGCAGGCAGACGTTCTGCGCCGCGTGTCCGGACTCCTGGTGCACATACCGGATGCCGCGCTCGCCGTACTTGCGCGTGGTGCGCCGATAGACAGCGGCGATCGCGAGCACGACCGCACCCTCGGCCACCCATCGCTGCCCGAGCGCCGCGGTGGCGAGCGCACCGCGCAGGTCGCCATCTTTTCGCTTGCACAGCGCGTGGCGATCGGGGCGGTAATGATAGACACCCGCGACAAGGCCCTCGACTTGCCCGACCACCGCATAAAGCTCGAGCGGATAGAGCGCACCGGCCGAGGGCGCGGTACGCAGGCCCCGCGGCTGCGAGACTCCCTGCGCCGCCCACAGGAGTCGCGCGAGCTCCTGGAGCGTGAGTGCGCTGTTTGCAAACTCGCGCAACGAACGCCGCCGCGCGAGCAGTCCCTCGTAGAGCGAGTCACGCGCAGCAGGCAATGCGACGAGAGATTCGGCGCGGAATAGGCCCATGCTGATCGCCCCCATTTGCCTCATCATACGTCGCTCGCGTGGTGTTGAGATTTGACGCGCGTCAATACACACGCCGCCTAAAACTGCTGTCGCATGCCTCAAGGCAAGGTGTGCGCCCGGGCGTTACTGCTTCATTTCCCGAAAGACAATCACAACAAGGTCCGCTACCCTATCCTTCAGCCGACTTCCAAGAGCCTGCGCACCTCGGCCGAGGAAGCCGCCTCTGTCACGCGCGCCGCGAGCGTAGCAGCGCGATCGGTCCGTGTCCCACTGACGGCGCGGGCAAGGTAGGGAATGATCATCGGCTCGACGGAAAAGAGGCGAAAGCCAAGTCCGAGCAACAAGGGGAGCATCCCCGGGATCTGCGGCAACAGCCCGCAGACCTGGATTGTGCCGCAGCGCGCGCCGGCGCGTTCGGCCACTACGCGCAGAAAGCGATACAGCACCGGAGCGTAGGGGTCGAGGTAGGAGCTTAGCCGCGGGTCGTCGCGGTCGGCGCCAAACAGGCACTGCATGAGGTCGTTGCAGCCCAGCGCGAGAAAATCGGCCGGCCAGGTCGCCAGACCCAGCGCCGCGGCCGGCGTTTCGGCCATCATGCCGATTGGCAGGTGGGCAGGCAGAAAGCGCGCAATTTCCGCGCGCAGGCGCTGTGCCTCCCCAGCGTTGGCCACGTTCGGCACAAGCACGCGCAGATCGTAGCGTTCGGCCAGGCAACAGAGCGCCTGCAATTGTGCCTGCAGCACACTCTTCACCGGCTCGATGACATAAAGGCGCGGGCCGTGCCGGCCGAGCGGCCCCTCAATGCCGGATACACCAACGAGCCAGGGCGGGCGCTTGTCGGCGGCAATGTCGAGCAGGCGCACGGTAACGGGAAGCGGCCGCGCGTGCTCGCACAGCACGCCGAAGGCCGGTTCGTAATAATCCGCATCCGGCAGGCGGCCGTCCCCGGGCCACAGGAATTCCGAGCGCACGAGCCCGATGGCCGTGGCACCCTTCGCCACGGCGCGTGCCGCGCCGGCGGCATCGGCGATACTGGCGCGCAGCTCGACCGCAACCCCGTCCGCCGTCATGACCGGGCGGCCGGGGGTCGGCGTCGGCAGCGGCACTACGCCTGTATCGGCGCCCTTCTCCTCCGCCCAAGCGATCGTCCCGCGTTCGCCGTCCACGACGAGCTCGATTCCTTCGGGCAGCTCGGCAAGCTGCGCCGCGGTCGCCATCACCACCGGAATCCCCATGCCGAGCAGGCGGATCGCGGCGTGGGAAAACGGTGCACCGTCCACCACGATCAGCCCGGCCGCGGCCGCGGGCAGGTTGCGAAGCTCGGCGTGGCTGACCGCCAGGATTGCGTCGTTCTCCGTCTTGCGCAGATCGCGGCGTAGCACGCCGCGGGCGCGACCCGGGGCGAACGGCATGGCATGGAGCCTGGGCATGGGCGCTTCGAGCCTCCGAAAAAAATGAAATCGACAGGATTCAAGAGCGAGCCAAACGATGGGCGGTCTCCCCCTCCCTGCCTCCCCCGCTTCGTGGGGGAGGTGTTTTCAGACTTTGTTACGGCGCAGCGACGATGAGGGGGACGTACATCTCTGCCTCGCTTGCGCCGCCGTGCAGGCCGATCTGGTAAAAACGTTTCTCGCCGGGTACCCAGTCTTTGATGGCGTAGTTCTCGCGCATGAGCAGTACGTAGTCGCCGATGCGCTCGTGCAGGCGCAGGTGCGGCGGGCCGAGCCCGAACCAGCCTTCTTCGATCAGTTGTTCGCTCGGGACTAACGTAGCGTAGGCAGCCAGCTCTCCCGCAACATAGTCCTTGAACATCTCGCGCTGCTTCGGCTTGACGTAGCAATAAGCCACCCGCCGCTCGCCGCAGAGCGGCAGGCGCAGTGCGGCGGCTATCCGCGGGTGCGCGTCGAGTTCGATGGTACGCTCCGGTGTCGTGTCGAGGAAGCCGTGATCAGCGGTCGCGACCACGACGGTGTCGCTGCCGGCGATGCGCTTGAGAAAGCGCTCGAAGGCCGTATCCATCTCGCGCAAGTGGGCGGCGGCGGCGCGGCTGCCGATGCCGTGCTCGTGGGCGATGTGATCAAGCTCCGGCCAATAGGCGTAGATATACTGGCGATCGTCGTGGCTGCGCAGACAGCAGGCGACGGCCTCGAACATCTCCTCGAGCGTCACGTAGCCGCGGCGCTGGGCGCGGCCGGTGTGAGCGAGGTTGAATTCGGATTCGATAATCTTCTTGGGTGAAACGACGTAAGACCGTACCGGCAGCCGGTCAAACAACGGTTCGTGCCGGAACAGCCGCGCGGCGTCTACGCCGGCCTTGGCCAGGGACTCTGTGCGACCGCGTGTGTGGAACGGCAGCACGGCGATCACCTGCCGCAGCTCCGCGAAGTACATGAACCAGCCGGTCAAGGCGTGTTGCTGCGGCGCCTGGCCGGTGAGGAAGGTGGTGATCGCCGTAGCCGTCGTAGACGGAAACACCGAGGTGAGGCGGCCGCGCCGATGGCGTGCCAGCGCTCCGGCTGGCAGCGTGCGCTGGAGATACGCGTCGCCCAGCCCGTCAAAGACCAGCAGCGCGATGTTACGGTACCCGCTCAGCAATTCAGGCGGCAGCCCCCGCAGCGGCGCATACGGCCGGTTCGTCCCGCCCTGGGCCTCGATCAGCGAGGCCATGAGATTCACCAGGCTGCCGCCCTGATAGTCAGGCCGAATCATGGCGCTAAAAACCTCTGCTCTGATTTGCGAACTACTCAACGCAAAGGCGCGGAGACGCAGAGAAAAAATCATGGATTTTTAACTAGAAAAATCTCTGCGCGTCTCTGCGACCTCTGTGTCTCGGCGTTAAAAACTAAATAAATCAGACCTTCCCCAAATGTTCCTCGGCGCGAAACAGGCCGGAGACGGTCTTAGCGTCGGCGATCTCGCCGCTTTGCGCCCACGCGAGTGCCGTGGCGAAAGGCAGCCAGCGTACCTCGAAAAACTCATGCTCCTCGGCGCTTTGGCCGACGTACGTAAGCCCACGGGCGAGATACAAATGGACCTTCTCGGTGAACACGCCAGGCGAGCTGATGATCACGCCAAGCGGTTCCCAGAAGGCAGCAGCAAGCCCCGCCTCTTCCCGCAGCTCGCGCTGCGCGGTCGCAAGCGGCCCCTCGCCGGGATCGAGCTTGCCGGCCGGCAGCTCCCAGAGCCAGTCATTTATGACCGGGCGGTAGTGGCGCAGCAAACACACGCAGCCAGCCGTGTCCACGGCCACGACCGCTGCGCCGCCCGGATGCCGGACGATCTCGAACTCGGCGACGGCGCCGTTGGGCATCTGTATCGGCCGCACCTCAAGCTCTACGATACGACCGCGATAGACACAACGTTGTTCTTGGGTCACGGGTGTCTCCGTCACGGGGCAAAAGGCCATTGTATCGGGACGGCATGCAAACTGCCCGCCGCCAAAGCCGCTACAATGCGCTGGCGTCATGGCTAATTTGTTTGTAGGCCATCACAAGCATGCGAACACCGCGATAACTGCACAAAAAGGCAGTCTGTGCGACTTGAGACACCATGAAGATCCATCAGCTCAGCGCCGCCGAGGCGCTCGCCAACCTTTGCTCGTCCGCCTCGGGCCTAAGCCGCGAGGAGGCCGCGCGGCGCCGAAGGGAGTTCGGTCCCAACCGCATCGAGCGCGTGCGCACCGCGCATGCCTGGCGGCGACTGCTGCATGGCTTCACCCATTTTCTGGCACTCATCTTGTGGCTTGCCGCAGCGCTCGCGCTCTTCGCCGAGTATCTGGAACCGGGTCAGGGCATGGGCATGCTCGGCGCGGCGATCCTCGCGGTGATTCTCATCAACGGCCTGTTCTCGTTCTGGCAGGAGCACCGCGCCGAGCAGGCGCTCGCGGCGCTGCAAAGGCTGCTGCCCCATCAGGTCAAGGTCATGCGCGATGGAAGGCTCGCCACCCTGTCCGCGGCCGAGCTCGTGCCGGGCGATGTCGTGTGGCTCGAGGCCGGCGAGGACGTGCCGGCCGACTGCCGCGTGCTCGAGGCCTTCGCGGCGCGCGTCAACAACGCCACGATCACCGGCGAATCACTGCCGCTGCCACGCGAGGCCGCAGCCTCGTCAACCGAGGACCCGCTGCACGCGCGCAACCTTTTGCTCGCCGGCACCTCGCTCATCGCCGGCGAAGCGCGCGCCGTGGTGTATGCGACCGGCATGCGCACCGAATTCGGCAGAATCGCCCACCTCACGCAGACGGCCGGCGAGTTGCTCTCACCCTTGCAGCGCGAGATCGCACGTCTGTCGCGCGTGCTCGCGCTCATCGCCGCCGCGCTCGGGGTGTTGTTCTTCTTCCTCGGCCAGGCACTCGGGCTCGGCTTTTGGGCGAACATGCTGTTCGCCGTCGGCATCATCGTCGCCAACGTGCCCGAGGGGTTGCTGCCGACCGTGACGCTCGCGCTCGCCATGGCGAGCCAGCGCATGGTGCGCCGCCGAGTGCTCATCCGCAGCCTGCCCTCGGTCGAGACGCTCGGCTGCGCCACCATCATCTGCACCGACAAGACCGGCACGCTCACGCTGAATCGCATGGACCTCGAGCGGCTGTACGCTAACGAGCGTTTCTACGAGTCGGACGATCCGGCCTTGGCCGCGCTCGAGGCGCCGCTCTACGACATCGCCCGCCACTGTCACAGCCTCAAACCCGGCAGCGGCGCGACCTGGATCGGCGATCCGATGGAAGTCGCGCTGTTGAAGCTGGCCGAGCGCCTGCGGCCGGCGGCGATGTTCCCGAAGCGCGACGAAATCCCGTTCGACTCCGATCGCCGCCGCCTCTCCACGGTGCACGAGACACCTCAGGGCCTCGTGCTTTACACCAAGGGCGCGCTCGAGGCCGTGCTGCCGCTCTGCCGCCAGGCGCAGCGCGGTGCGCAGCCTGAACCGCTTACGGCGGGGCTCACGCGCAGCTTTCTCGACGCCGAGCGGGAAATGGCCGATCAGGGGTTGCGGGTGCTGGCACTCGCCTACCGCAAGCTGCCCGAGGCCGTACGCCCGGAGGAACTCGAACGCGAGCTGATCTTGGTCGGGCTCGCCGGCTTTCGCGATCCGCCGCGGCCCGAGGTGCCGCAGGCCATCCGCACCTGCCGCGAGGCCGGCATCCGCGTCATCATGGTCACCGGCGACCACCCGCATACCGCGGCCGCTATCGCCCGCCTGATCGGTTTGGTGCAGTCGGAGACGGCGCGTATCATCACCGGCGACGAGCTGCGGCGCCTGAGCGACGCAGAGCTGCAGCTTGCGCTCGATGCCCCGGAGGTTCATTTCGCGCGCGTCAGCGCCGACCAGAAGCTCCGCATCGTGCAAGCCCTCAAGCGCAAGGGCGAGACCGTGGCCGCGACCGGCGACGGCGTGAACGACGCCCCGGCGCTCCGGCAGGCGGACATCGGCATTGCCATGGGGGTGAGCGGCACGGACGTTGCACGCCAGGCGGCGCACATGGTGCTCATGGACGACAATTTCGCCTCCATCGTCAGCGCAATCGAGGAAGGCCGCGCGGTCTATGCCAACATCCGCAAATTCCTGACCTATATTTTGACCTCGAACGTCCCCGAGATCGTCCCTTATCTCGCGTTCGTGCTCTTCGGGATTCCGCTGCCCCTCACCGTCATCCAGATCCTCGCGGTGGATCTGGGGACCGACATACTGCCGGCGCTCGCCCTCGGTGCCGAGCCGCCGCAACCCGATACCATGCGCCGTCCGCCGCGCTCGCGCAGCGAACGCCTGCTCTCCTGGAGGCTACTTGCGCGGGCCTACCTCTGGCTGGGTTCACTTGAGGCCACTGCCGCCATGGCGGCGTTCTTCTTCGTGCTGTCCGGCGCCGGCTGGAGCTATGGCGAGGTGCTGGCGCCGCGCGATCCGCTGTATCTTCAGGCCACCACGGCCTGCCTGTCGGCCATCATCGTGATGCAGGTGGTGAACGTCTTTTTGTGTCGCAGCGCGCGCGAATCCGCCCTTGCGCAAAACCCGCTGCGCAACCGGCTTATTCTGTTCGGGCTCGCCGTCGAGATCGCCCTGATCCTGGTCATCGTCTACACGACGCCCGGCAACCGGCTGTTCGGCACCGCGCCCGTTGCGTTAGAGGTGTGGCTCTATGTCCTTCCGTTCGCGGCGGCCATGCTGCTCTTCGAGGAGCTGCGCAAGCTCGCCGTCTGCCGTGCGAGCTTACATTGCTGATTCAGGAAAACCCTCACCCACATAACAGTATTATCGCCTGATTACGACGTGACGGCCACGGGCGTTCGCCCCGAATAGCCCTGCAAACCCTGTCATTGTGTTTCGTCCTGCCGGGCCGCATGATGATTGCACCATCCTTCTCGGAACATGGAAGCTCGCCATGCTCCACATCATCAGTCACACCGATCCGATCAGTCTTAAGGACGTGCTGAACGTCGAAGGCCTGCCCTGCGTGGTGCACGAGGGCGGCGAGGCGAGCTTGACCATCTACTTCGAGTCGGAGGTCAACCGCCAGGCGATCCTGGACATCCCGGTCGAGCACCCGTTCAGCGAGCTGCAGGTCAATCTTGACAACCCGACGGACGAGATGATTGATAAAGGCTGAGACGGCGCGATATCAGGAGGTGAGCGTCATGCTCAGAAGGCTTTATTTTGTCCTGCCGGACAAGGAGTAGGCGTTGCGGCTGGTAAACGCCTGGGGCAGATAGGCGTGGGCCGCGAGCGTATTCACGCCCTGGCGCGCGACGGCATGGATCTCTCGGGCCTGCCGGCGGCGACACCGCGACAGAGGCAGGACGCGGGCTGGAAACTCGAGTGGACGCTGTGGAGGGCAAACCTCGCGCTGTTCTTCGTCGCCCTGGCCGGCTTCGTCGCCACACTCGCCGCCGGCGCGACGCTGTGGGCGGTGTTGACCGCTCGCGGTGACGATCAGCTGCTTCGTCGCTGGCGGGCTGTTTGCGCTGTTCGTGCCTGACACGCACCTCGACGAGTTCCGCGGCGCGCTCGCCGCCCACGAGATCCTGCTGCTGGTGGACGTGCCCAAGGCGCGCGTGGCGGAAATCGAGGAGCACGTCTCCGGCCGCCACCTTGAGGCCACGCCCGGCGGCAGCGGCTGGACCAGAGAGGGCCTGGGGATCTGAGCCACAGTATAAAGGGTGAGGTGTAAGGGGTAAGGAGTGAGGAGAGTGAGGAAAAGCGCGTGCCGTGCACGCGCCTCACTCCTCACACCTCAGGCCTTCCCATCTAACGTCTTTGCGTTTCCGCGTCAGATAATCTATTTATTAAAACCTCTGCTTATCCCTTGCCGTCGGGGGACTTCAGCTCGAGTTCACGCGCGAGGATGATCGCATCCTCGCGTCCGGCGCGCGCGGGGTAGTAACCCTTGCGCGTTCCCACCTCGTTGAAGCCGAGCCGGGTATAGAGTCGGTAAGCGATGTGGTTGGACGCGCGTACCTCGAGCAACGCCACACGCGCGTTCTTTTCGCGCGCGCGCCTCAGCAGGAACTCGACCAGGGCACGTCCCAAGCCGCGGCGCTGGTAGAGGGGATGGACACAGATGTTGAGCAGATGGCACTCGCCGGCAGCCACCGACATGATGCCGTGTCCAACCACTCCATCGGCAGCCTCCTCGAGCACATAGCAATCATAACCCACGCGCAGGCAGTCGTGAAAAATCGCCCGTGTCCAGGGAAACTCATAGGCCGACTGCTCGACCTCGAGCACCGCCTCGAGATCGGCCTCTTGCATCGCGCGAATCCTCAACCACGGCCGCAGGGCGGGACGGCTCATAGCGAATCCATGATCTGCCGCGCCCGCTTGAGATCTTCCCAGGCCTTGCGCTTGTCGGCCGGGCTGCGTAGCAGATAGGCCGGGTGATAGGTCACGATGAGCGGTGTGCCGTGGTAGGAGAGCCGCTGCCCGCGCAGGCGCGCGAGCGGCAGCTCGGTCTTGAGCAGACTGTGCGCTGCGTGCCGGCCGAGCGCGACGATGAGCTTGGGTCGCACCAGCGCGATCTGACGGATGAGATAGGGCTCGCACTGTTCCACCTCCTCGGGACGCGGGTCGCGGTTGCCGGGAGGGCGGCATTTTAAAACGTTGCAGATAAACACATCCGCGCGCGCAAGACCGATGGCGCGAATCATCAGATTCAGCAATTGTCCCGCGCGCCCCACGAACGGCTCGCCCTGGAGGTCCTCATCGGCGCCCGGGGCCTCGCCGACGAACATCCACTTCGCGTTCCGGTCGCCGACACCGAATACGGTCTGGGTGCGGGTCTTGTGGAGCGCGCATCGGGTACATTGGCGCACGGCCGACTCGAGCGCCTGCCAGTCCATGGCCGAGACCTCCGCGGCCACCACGGCCGCGGAAACAGGCGGCATGATCGGGGCGTTTTTCCCAGCCAGCGCTGGCACGGCAGCAGCGCCCCGGGAAGCGCGATGACGCGGTTCCCAAAGCGTGATGCCCATCGCCGCGAGATACCGGCGCCGGCGTTCCTCGTCAAGGTGAGCCACGAAACTTAGGATAATCCGGCAGCGATGGGAACGAAAGCGCATCCACTTGCGTTCGATAATGCAAAGCAATTCAGAACGATAAGGGGTGAGGAGAATCAAAAAGCAAAAATTACACCCACCCCCTCACAATCCTGCTTTGAAACGCCTACATCCCGTTCGCTCGCCACACTGCGAGGATCCGGCCCCGACCTTGCTCGGCGACGAGCACCGTCCCGTCCTGGCGCAAGGCAATACCCTGCGGCGCCTGCAGTCCCAAGAGCACGGTCTCGAGCATGCCGTCCTTGAAACGCAGCAGCCGCCCTGGTCGAGCCTCCTCGGTGATCCAGAGCGCGCCGTCGGGCGCAAGCTTCACCTGATCAGGCTCGTCGAGATCATCCACGATGGTCTCGACCAGGCCGTTGCGAAAGCGCAGCACACGTCCGGTGCCGGTCTCGGCGACGCAGATGGTACCGTCGCGCAAGACAGCTAGCCCTTCGGGCCGGTTGAGGCCGCTGGTCAGTGTCTCGACGGTCCCGTTTTTGCGCAGGCGCACGAGCCGGCCGCTCACCTGATCTTCGGAAACCACCAGCTCGCCGCCCGGTAGTATGCCGACACCCTCGGGTTTGTGCAGCGTGGCAAGCGTGCGCCACCGGCCGCTCGCCAGTTCGAACTCGATAACCCGCCCTCCCGGAACCTCTTCGGTGGCGTACAGCCGCCCTTCGGCGATGAAAAGGCCGTCCGCGCGATCGAGACCGCCGAGCACCGTCGCGACACGGCCGTCGTGAAGGCGCACGATCTCGCCTCTGCCCTGGTCGCGCTCAAGCGTGGCATAGAGCGAGCCGTCCGAGCCGATAGCGAGATTGTCCACTGCCGACAGCCCTTCGGCGAACACCTGCCACTGCCAGCCCTTGCCGGCCTGGGGTGGCTCTTCGGCGCCTGCCGCTGGCGTCGCATCGAAAAATACGGCGGCGACGAAAAGCGTGAAGGCAAGGTCCGCACGCCTGGTTTTACCGAAACCGCCCATAAACACGGATGAGCCCGGCTAGAGAGGGATGATGTTGGGCGGTCGATCCTTAAATAAGCGTGGTCGCCTGCGGATGCGTACGCTCGAGCGGCGCCATCAGCTTGTTGAGCGCGTTGAGGTAGGCCTTGGCCGAGGCAATGACGATGTCGGTATCCGCACCATGGCCGTTGACAATCCGCCCACCCTTGTCCAGGCGCACCGCCACCTCACCCTGGGCGTCGGTGCCGCTCGTAATATTGCTCACCGAGTAGAGCAGCAACTGGCTGCCGCTCGGCACGAGCCTGTCGATCGCCTTGTACACCGCGTCCACCGGGCCGCTGCCGTCGGCTTCGGCACACCGCTCCACCCCGTCCACGGCAAGGGTCACAGTGGCGTGCGGTATCGTGCCAGTCTGCGAGCACACCCGCAGCGCGACCAGCCGGATCGCCTCGTAGGTATGCTCCAAGTTTTCCTCGTTGACCAGCGCGAGCAGGTCTTCGTCGAAGATCTCGTGCTTTTTGTCGGCGAGGTCCTTGAAGCGCTCGAAGGCACGGTTGAGTTCGTCCTCGGTCTTGAACTCCACGCCGATCTCGGAAAGACGCTTGCGGAAGGCATTGCGTCCGGAATGCTTGCCAAGCACCATGCGATTGGCGGTCCAGCCCACGTCCTCGGCGCGCATGATCTCGTAGGTCTCGCGCTTCTTGATGACGCCGTCTTGGTGGATGCCAGACTCGTGGGCGAAGGCATTGGCACCCACGATCGCCTTGTTCGGTTGCACCGGAAAGCCGGTAATGCCAGACACCAGGCGCGAGACCGGCACGATCTGAGTGGTATCGATGCGCGACTCGCAGGGGAAAAGGTCTTGACGGGTGCGCACTGCCATCACAATCTCTTCGAGTGCGGCATTACCGGCGCGCTCGCCGAGCCCGTTGATCGTGCACTCGACCTGGCGAGCGCCGTTCAGTATCGCGGCGAGCGAGTTGGCCACCGCGAGTCCAAGGTCGTTATGGCAGTGCACAGAGAAAACTGCCCGGTCCGAATTGGGTACGCGTTCGCGAAGCTGCCTGATGAGCTCGCCGAATTGGTGCGGGAGGTTGTAGCCCACGGTGTCCGGAATGTTTACAGTGCGAACACCGGCGGCGATCACCGCCTCGAGCACGCGGCAGAGGAAATCGAGCTCCGAGCGCCCGGCGTCTTCGGGTGAAAATTCGACGTCGTCGGTATAGCGGCGCGCATGTTTCACCGCCCAGACCGCGCGCTGCAGTACCTCGTCCGGTGTCATGCGCAGCTTGTTCTGCATGTGAATGGGGCTGGTGGCGATGAAGGTGTGGATGCGGCCGCGCCTCGCAGGCTTGATGGCCTCGGCCGCAAGGTCGATGTCCTTCTCAACGGCGCGCGCCAGCGCGCACACCGTACTGTCGCTCACCGACTCGGCCACCGCCTTGACGGCCTCGAAATCGCCGGGGCTCGCCACCGGAAAGCCAGCCTCGATGACGTCCACGCGCATGCGCTCGAGCGCCTTGGCGATGCGCACCTTTTCTTCGCGCGTCATGGACGCGCCCGGACTCTGCTCGCCGTCGCGCAGCGTGGTATCGAAAATGATCAGGTGTTCCTTGCTCATGGGCATGCGCCTCTGTTCGGGCACGATCCTCATCTTTCACAGAGAATCGTGTGGGGTTGATTCAGGTTCCGGGTGCGTATTGTGACTCCTCGCCAGGAGATGGGATCGAGTCTGCGCGCGCCTACCGGCGCAGCAGCAGCCCATGGAGCAGGAGCGCAGAATGGGCAGCGTCACCGGCCAGAATGAGCCAGGGTGCAGGAAAGGCGGTCCGTATGCAAAAGCTCGTCATGCTGGAAGCATAATGCAACTTAGAGCCGGTTTAAAGCCCACGGCTCTTCTCGGCCGGCCGCTCGACTGGATGCTGCAGTCGGCGCAGTAGCCAGCCGGCCGGTCCCGACAGGCCGTAGGCCAGGAATCCGAGGAACAGCACCTGGGGCGGGTCGAGGAAGACGAGCACAAAGGCAAGCGGGACCACAAGCACGGTAACGAAGGGGATGCGGCTGCGCAGATCGAGGTCCTTGAAACTGCGGTAGCGGATGTTGCTCACCATAAGACCGCCGGCTGCCACGGTCACGAGCAGTGCAATCAGGCTGATCTCACGCCCCGGCACCCCGTAAGAGTTGAGCACCCAGATGAAGCCCATGAGCAGCGCGGCGGCCGAGGGGCTCGGCAACCCGCGGAAGTAGCGCTTGTCAGCCACACCACTCTGTACGTTGAAGCGCGCCAGGCGCAGGCCCGCGCCGGCCGCGTAGATGAACGCGGCCAGCCACCCTAGGTTCCCGAGACCGGTCAGCGCCCATTCGTACATGATCAGCGCTGGGGCGAGTCCGAAAGACACCATGTCCACGAGACTATCGTAATGGGTGCCGAAATCGCTCTCGGTGTGCGTAAGTCGCGCCACCCGCCCGTCGAGCGCATCGAGCACCATGGCGACAAAGATCGCCATGCACGCCTGCTCGAAGAACCCGTTCATGGCCTGCACGATGGCGTAGAAGCCAGCAAAGAGGCTTGCGGTCGTCAAGAGACTGGGCAGAACGTAGATACCTTTGCGCTGCTGCTTGCCGGCGCACAGGGCAGAAGGCTTGGGATGCTCGGTCATCTGTTGGTGTCTCAGTGCATCGGCAACTGGGCAACGATGTCGGTGGCGCCCCGCACCCGGTCGCCGAGCGCCACTCGAAACTGTGCACCCACCGGCAGATAGAGATCCACACGCGAGCCGAAGCGAATGAAACCATAGCGTTCGCCCTGCCCCACGCGCTCGCCGGGCTGCACATAACAAAGTATACGCCGGGCGATCAGTCCGGCAACCTGCACCACTACCACATCGTCGCCCTCGTCGGTGCGGATCCACAGCGCGTTGCGCTCGTTGTGCGCCGAGGCCTTGTCGAGCGCTGCGTTTAGGAACGCACCCCGGGCATACCAGCGCTCCATGACCTTGCCCTCTACCGGGATGCGATTGGAATGCACGTTGAAGATGTTCATGAAGATGCTCAAACGCTTCGCCGGCCGCTTGAGGTAGGGATCGTGCGCCTCACCGAGGGCGATCACTTTGCCGTCCGCCGGCGCCACCACCCCGCGCGGTGATGCCGGGATGCGGCGGGGTGGATCGCGAAAAAACTGTAGGACGAATATGGCCACGACCCATAGCGGGGCCGCCCACGGCCAGCCGGCATAATAGTGTACGGCGGCGGCGAGGGCGACGACCACGGCGGTATGCGCCCAGCCCTCGCGGGCGATCAGGGGATAGCGGGCGTTGGCCATGTGCACAACCGCTAATTCGTGGGTCGTTATCCGCGATTCGAAAACAACGAAGAGCGGTTATCGATCGTGACGAACGGCGCACTGCTTCATTACGAACCACAGGTCACGATCAGTTCTTCGCCTTGTCAACGATCCGGCTGGCCCTAATCCAAGGCATCATCTCGCGCAGGCGCGCACCCACCTCCTCGATCGGGTGCTTCGCAGCCTCAGCGCGCAGCTCAGGGAAGCGTTTGCCGCCGCTCTCGTTCTCCGCCATCCATTCTCGGGCGAACTCGCCAGACTGAATCTCCTGCAGAATCTTCTTCATCTCCGCCTTGGTCTGTTCATTGATGATGCGTGGCCCGCGCGTGTAGTCGCCGTACTCGGCGGTGTTGGAGATCGAGTAACGCATGTTGGCGAGCCCCCCTTCGTACATGAGATCCACGATAAGCTTCAGCTCATGCAGACACTCAAAGTACGCCATCTCCGGCGGATAGCCGGCCTCAACCAGGGTCTCGTAACCGGCCAGCACCAGATGCGAGAGGCCGCCGCACAACACCGCCTGCTCGCCAAACAGGTCGGTCTCGCACTCGTCCTTGAAGGTGGTCTCGATGATTCCGGCGCGCCCGCCGCCGATGGCCGAGGCATAGGACAGCGCGCAGGCGCGCGCGCTGCCCGTGGCGTCTTGCTTAACCGCGATCAGGCACGGTACACCGCCGCCCTGGGTGAAGGTCGAGCGCACCAGATGCCCCGGTCCCTTGGGCGCGATCATGATCACGTCGAGGTCGGCCCTCGGCTGGATGAAACCGAAGTGGATCGAGAAACCGTGTGCGACCGCAAGGGTGGCACCCTGCCTCAGGTTAGGTTCAATGGTCTCCTGGTAGAGCTTCTTGTGCTGCTCGTCTGGCGCCAGGATCATGGTCAGATCGGCCTCGCGCACAGCCTCGGCTACCCCCTTCACCTCGAGACCGGCGCTGCGCGCCTTGGGGATGGACGCCGAGCCCTCGCGTAGCGCGACCGTCACCGTGACACCGCTGTCTTTGAGGTTGAGCGCATGGGCGTGGCCCTGCGAACCGTAGCCGACGATCGCAACCTTCTTGTCGCGAATGACAGAGAGATCAATGTCTTTGTCGTAATAGACTTTCATTTCAGCTCTGCTCCAGATTCACGGGAAAATCAAGATCGCGCGAGCGGCTTCTTGCCCTCCGCTGACCGCCGACCATTCGATTCAGACGTGCAGGCCTTTGTCGCCGCGGGCAATACCGGAGACGCCCGAGCGCACCACCTCGATGATGCCGGCGCGATTGACCGCCTGGATGAAGGCGTCGAGCTTCTCGCCAGTGCCGGTCAGCTCGACGATGTAGGTGCTATCCGTGACGTCAATAATGCGTCCGCGAAAGATATCGGCCAGACGCTTGATCTCGTCGCGCGTCTCGCCCTGCTCAGCGCGCAGCTTGATGAGCAGCATCTCGCGCTCGATATGCGGCCCCTCGGTGAGGTCGAGAAGCTTGACCACGTCCACCAGCTTGTTGAGCTGCTTGGTGATCTGCTCGATGACCTCGTCGCTGCCACGCGTTACAAGCGTCATGCGTGAGAGGGTAGGATCCTCGGTGGGCGCTACAGACAGCGACTCGATGTTGTAGCCGCGCGCGGAGAACAGGCCGGCGATACGCGACAACGCGCCCGGCTCATTCTCGACCAGCATCGAGATGATATGCCGCATCAGGCGAGTTCCCGGTCGGCGCCGACCACGGCGGCGCAGGGCTTTAACTGCATCTCATGGTGGCCCTTGCCGGCGGCCACCATGGGGTAGACGTTCTCGGTCTGGTCCGTGATGAAATCCATGAACACCAGCCGGTCCTTCATCTTGAGGGCCTCGCGCAGCGCTCCCTCGACGTCGCTAGGCTTCTCGATCCTCATGCCCACATGGCCGTAGGCCTCGGCAAGCTTGACGAAATCCGGCAGCGCGTCGAGATAGGAGTGCGAGTAGCGCCGGTCATAGAAAAATTCCTGCCACTGCCGCACCATGCCCATGTAGCGATTGTTCAGATTCACGATCTTGATCGGCAGGTCGTACTGCTTGCAGGTCGAAAGCTCCTGGATACACATCTGTATCGAGGCCTCGCCGGTGATGCACACCACGGTCTCGCCCGGATGCGCGAGCTGCACACCTATCGCGGCCGGCAGCCCGAAGCCCATGGTGCCGAGCCCCCCGGAGTTGATCCAGCGCCGCGGTGCATTGAACTTGTAGAACTGCGCCGCCCACATCTGGTGCTGACCCACGTCCGAGGTTACGAAAGCGCTCGTACCGGTGAGCGCGTGGAGGGTTTCAAGCACGTACTGCGGCTTGATGACCTTGTCCGAACGGTCGTAGGCCAGGCAGTTGAGCCGCCGCCACTCGCTGATCTGGCTCCACCAGGCCTTGAGGGCCTCTGGGTCTGGCCGCCGTTTGGCGGCCTTGACGAGCTTGATCATCTCGCCGAGTACCTGGCGCGCATCGCCTACGATCGGGATCTCGACCGGTACGTTTTTGGCGATCGAGGCGGGATCGATGTCCACGTGGATGATGGTGGCGTAGGGGCAGAACTTGTTGAGGTCGCCCGTCACACGGTCGTCGAAGCGCGCGCCCACAGCGATTAGCACGTCGCATTCGTGCATCGCCATATTGGCCTCGTAGGTCCCGTGCATCCCAAGCATACCGAGGAACTGAGGATCGCTGGCCGGATAGGTGCCGAGCCCCATGAGGGTGTTGGTGATCGGGTAGCCGAGCAGACGCACCAGTTCGGTGAGCTCGGCCGAGGCGTTGCTCCAGACGATACCGCCACCGGTGTAGAACACCGGCCGGCGTGCCGCGAGCATGAGCTCCACCGCTTTTTTGATCTGGCCGGGGTGGCCGCGTGTGACGGGATTGTACGAGCGCAGCTCCACCCGCTTGGGGTAAGCGTACTCGGCCTTATGCGCAGTAACATCCTTTGGGATGTCCACCAGCACCGGGCCTGGCCGGCCGGTGGTGGCGATGTAAAACGCCTTCTTGATGGTCACGGCCAGATCGCGCACGTCCTTGACCAGAAAGTTATGCTTGACACACGGCCGGGTGATGCCCACCGCGTCCACCTCCTGGAAGGCATCGTCGCCGATAAGGCTGGTCGGAACCTGGCCGGAGAAGACGACGAGCGGGCTCGAATCCATGTAGGCCGTGGCGATGCCGGTGACCGTGTTGGTCACGCCCGGACCGGAGGTCACCAGCACTACGCCCGGCCGTCCAGTGGCACGTGCGTAGCCATCGGCGGCATGCGCCGCGCCCTGCTCGTGGCGGACCAGGATGTGTTTGATTCTGTCCTGCTGATAGAGGGCGTCGTAGATGTGCAGTGCCGCACCGCCAGGATAACCGAAGATGTATTCGACCCCCTCGTCTTGCAGGCAGCGCACGAAGATCTCAGCACCGGTCAATTCCACAGTAGCCTCACGGGAATAAAAAAGCCCGTATCTGCCCAGAAACCGGGCACGAGCGGGCTCGGGCTGGTACTGGTTTAGTCGATTCAGAAATTACTTAATAAGTGTACACCGGGTCAATAGCTTACACGCAAAAACCCCTGGTCTTCGGGATAACGGCTGGCAAGCCATGGCAACAGACCTGAGGGTCGCGTCGCCCGTCACGCTCACGCCCGCCGCCATAGGGTCTTTCCCCCGGGGGCATCCTCGAGAATCACCCCTTTGTCCTGGAGTAGTGCACGGATCCGGTCGGCCTCGGCCCACCGTTTCTCGCGGCGCGCCACCTCGCGCTGGCGGATGAGCGCCTCGATTTCATCGGGCCCCAGGCCGTGCACAGTAGGGGCCGAGCGCAGGAACGCATCCGGGGAGCGCCCGAGCAGCCCGAGCAGCGTCCCGAGCGCGCGAAGCTCCGCGCCGAGGAGCGCGGTGCGCCCTGGCCCGACCGTCGCGCGCAGCCGGTTGATCTCGTGGGCCAGATCGAAGAGCACGGCCAGCGCCTTAGGCGTGTTAAAGTCGTCGTCCATGGCGGCGTAGAAGGCGTCGCGAAACGGCCTACCCTCTTCTCCTCCCGCTGCCGCCGTCGGCAGTCCTTGCAGGGCGAGGTACAGGCGGGTGAGCGCATGCTTCGCCTGTTCGAGCGAGTGGTCGGTATAGTCGAGCGGGCTGCGATAGTGGCTAGCGAGAATGAAATAACGCACCACCTCAGGGTCGTAGCGCTTCAACACCTCGCGCACGGTGAAGAAGTTACCGAGCGATTTTGACATCTTCTGCTCGTTGACGCGCACGAAACCCACGTGCATCCAGACGTTGACAAACGGTTCGCCGGTAGCACATTCGCTCTGGGCGATCTCGTTTTCGTGGTGTGGAAACTTGAGATCCATGCCGCCGCCATGGATGTCGAAATGCGGCCCGAGCGCGGCTGTAGACATGGCCGAACACTCGATATGCCAGCCGGGGCGTCCCGGTCCGAAGGGACTGTCCCAGGCCGGCTCGCCAGGCTTAGCCGCTTTCCACAACGCAAAATCGAGCGGGTCTTCTTTCTCCTCGCCGATCTCCACACGCGCGCCAGCGCGCAGCTCCTCGAGGGTCTTGCCGGAGAGCGTGCCGTAGTTGGGAAAACGTCGCACGCGATAATACACGTCACCGTTCGGCGCCTGATACGCGCAGCCGTTCTCGACGAGCCGATCGATCATAGCGAGGATCTGCGCGATATGCCCGGTGGCCCGCGGTTCGAGCGTGGGAGGGTCGACCCCGAGGGCGCGCTCGTCTTCATGCATGGACGCGATGAAACGCGCCGTAAGGCTATCCACGTCTTCGCCCAGCTCCGCGGCGCGCTTGATGATCTTGTCATCGATGTCGGTGATGTTGCGCACGTAAGTGACATCCAGACCGCGCGCACGCAGGTATCGCACGACCACATCGAACACCACCATGACCCGCGCGTGGCCGAGATGGCAGTAGTCGTAGACGGTCATGCCGCAGACGTACATGCGGACCCGGCCGGGATTGATCGGCGTAAACGGCGCCTTTTTCCTTGTCAGGCTGTTATAGATCTGCAGCATGGGATTTCACCATTCGTGCAGCCGCACGTAGCCGTTGCTCAATCCGCTCCTTGGTCATCAAATTGTGCAGCCGCGCGAATTCCGGGCCGTGCAAGGAATTGGTCAGCGCGGCCCGCAACAATCGAAACGCCTCTGCTCGCCCCCCTCCCTCGGGGACAGGCAGATCGCTGCCGAACAACGCGGGATCGTCCGGGCGTGAAATGAACGCCTCAAGCACACGCTCGAAGTATTTCCGCGGCGCGTGCTCGACCAGCTCTTTGGCTTCCCTGGTCAGGGTAAAGTCGTCGGTGAATAGCACGCGCGCCCATTCCCGGGCCTCGCCCGGGAAGGCGATGTTCGGTCGGATCGTCTCGATGAAATCAGCGCGTTTGTCAGACGGCACATGCCGCTGCACCGCTTCGCCCATCCACGCCCAAAGCTTCTCGGCCGGCAGGCGCATGACCGCCTCATGCTGCCAGTGGCGAAGCTGCCGCTCGTCGTAGCGTGCCGGACCACGGTGCACGCGCGCAAGCTCGAAACCGGCGGCAAGCGCGCGTAGGTCGAGCAGGACATTGTTCTCATAAGTATGCCCGAGTCGCGCGAGGTAGTTAAGGATCGCCGCCGGCAGGTAACCCTCGGCGCGCAGCTCCGAGAGCGCGCGGCTTCCGGTGCGCTTGGCCAGTGGCGCGCCCGATGCGCCCACCACCAGCGGCAGATGCGCGTAGTCGGGCACCGGTAGCCCCAACGCCTCGAGCAGCAAGATCTGGCGTGGGGTATTGGCAAGATGATCCTCGCCGCGCAACACAAGCGTCACGCCCATGAGCGCATCATCCACAGCATTGCAGAAAAAAAACGCCGGCGAACCGTCCGAGCGGCGGATGACAAAATCACCGATATCGTCGCTGTGGAACGTCTGGCGTCCGCGCACCTTGTCCTCAAACTCGATCACCCGGCCCTCGGGCACGCGGAAGCGCAACGTTGCCGGCAGTCCCCGGGCGAAGCGCGCGGCGACCTCCTCGCGGTCGAGGGCGCGACAACGTCCCGAATAGCGTGGCGGCCGGCCCGCGGCTATGGCGGTCTTGCGCTCCACAGCGAGCTCGTGCTCGGTGCAGAAGCACGGATAGGCAAGACGGCGCGCCTGGAGCCGCTCGAAGTAATCACGATAGATCTCGCCGCGCTGGGACTGGGTGTAAGGGCCGTGCGCGCCGCCCACCTCGGGACCCTCGTCCCAGTCGAGGCCAAGCCAGCGCAGGTCGGCGAGGATGGCCTGCGCGTATTTTTCGCTGCCGCGCACCGCATCGCTGTCCTCCAAACGTAGCAAAAATACGCCATTGCGAGCCCGCGCGAACAGGTAATTGAACAGCGCGGTGCGCACATTGCCCAGATGCAGCTGGCCGGTCGGGCTCGGCGCGAAGCGTGTCTTGACGAGCCGGTCAATCATGTAGGAGAAATGACGGTGTGCGCCCGGACCCGGCACGAGACCCGGCGCGCACGGAGTAGTGCGTTCGGGATGCCGCGGTGACGGACTCAGGGACCGAATGTTAGCGGAACGCTCCGAGGCTTGCACTCTCTCTTTCGCGCGCGCTGGCGCGTTGCACGCGGCCGAGCGATCAAGCGACAATAGGCGAGGCCCCGGTCCCAGGCAGGCGCCGCCGGCCCGCAGCAAACGGCAACAAACAAGCGCGCGCACACACGGAAGCGGTGCACGTGCGCAACGGAGCACGCCCCATGACAGAGCGCCCCCTGATCCACATGCAGACCAACTACGGCACGCTGGTGCTCGAACTGTTCCCGGACAAGGCGCCCAAGACGGTGGCGAATTTTCTGCAGTACGTCGAGGACCGCTTCTACGACGGCACACTGTTCCACCGCGTCATAGACAATTTCGTGATCCAGGGCGGAGGCTTCGGGCCGGGCATGACCCAGAAGGTCGCTCGCCCTCCCGTCGAGAACGAGGCCAACAACGGCCTGCGCAATAGCCGCGGCACCCTCGCCATGGCGCGCGCCAGCGACCCCCACTCGGCGACCAGCCAATTCTTCATCAACGTGGTGGACAACGACTTTCTCAACTACACCGCGCCTACGCCGGCTGGCTGGGGTTACTGCGTATTCGGGCGCGTCGTGGAAGGCATGTACGTCGTGGACCGGATCAAGGGCGTCCCGACTGGCACGCGCCTTGGCTTTCGCGACGTGCCGCTTACTGATGTCCTTATCGAGAAGGTGCGGCTCGTGGAGGGGCGCTGAGGGTCGACATGGCGGAGCGCACGCTGTTCATCTCCGACCTCCACCTGCACGCCAGTCGTCCCGCGACGACCGCTTTGTTTCTCGACTTCCTCGAGGCGGCGCATGACGCGCGCGCGCTATACGTCCTCGGGGACTTCTTCGAATACTGGCTCGGCGACGAGTCCGTGGAGCTAGAGGCGTACCGACCGCTCGTCGCGGGCCTGCGCCGTGCCACCGAGGCAGGGCTTGTGATCTACGTGATGCACGGCAACCGCGATTTTCTCCTTGGCGATGGCTTTGCGCGCGCCACCGGCTGCCGATTGCTGGCCGAGCCCGCGCGCATCGAACTCTATGGGGTGCCGGTCCTGCTCATGCACGGCGACGTGCTTTGCACCGACGACATCGAGTACCAGGCCTTCCGCAAGATCGTGCGCGAGACGTCCTGGCAGCGCGCGTTTCTAGCCAAACCCCTCGTCGAGCGCGAGGCGCTCGCGCGTCGGCTGCGCGAGTACAGCGAGCTTTCCACCGCGCGGAAGAAGCCGCAGATCATGGACGTCACCGCCCAGGCAGTCGAGGCGGCGATGCGCGCACACGGCGTGCGCCACCTCATTCACGGCCACACGCATCGCCCCGGCGAGCATCGCTTCATGCTCGACGGCGAGCCGGCCCGGCGCGTGGTGCTCGGCGACTGGTACGAGCAGGGCAGCGTGCTTGTGTGCACGCCGCAGGGCTGGCAGTTGGAGAACCTACCTTTGGAGAAAAGCTACGAGACACGAGCTGCAAGGTACGAGGGGTAAAAGCGACAAGCATGGAAATCATCCGCTTTGTACTGTCGAACTTTTTTGCCCCCTCATCTCCTCGATCGTGATACGCCGGTACGAGCCCGGCAGCGCGAAAAGCGCGGGGTCGACCTCCATGCCAGTCTTGAAATCCACCAGCTCGGTCGTCCGCCCGGTCATGTCCGTGTAACGTATCGGCAGGCCATGCGCGAGGTGGCGCGCGGGCAAAAACACGTGGTTGGCAAGATCGCAAGCGCTCCTCATCTCCTTCGGCATCAGCGGTACCACGACTGCCTGCTCGCCGGCGAGCACTTCGCGGTATTCGGCAAGCGCGGTCGTGGCCTCTGGCAGCAAGCCCTCGGCAGCATAGAGGTCGTAACACTGCTTGCCGTTGGTCAGTAGTCGGTAGTGCGCGACCGGGTGACCGCCGATGCTCGCAAAGCGCTCCGCATCCCTGACAATCTCGTGCCGGAACTCGGCCGGTGGGTCGAGTTTGACCGCTTTCGGCGCGATAATCAGGATACGGGAGTCGGCGGGCACCACACTGCTGATCACCCGGGTGCTGCGGTCGTAGAGCAGATAGCTGTCTGTGGCAGTCCCGTCATCAATGCGCAGAAAACGCCTCGTAACGATCACGCGTGTACGGTAGGGCTCCCCACCCGGCTCGCGATCCACGAAGTAAAGCACCGTGGCCAGCTCGGACGCCGGCCGCTCGGTGCAGGCCCCGAGGGCAACCAGGGCGATCAGCAGAGCAAGGCAAAGGGGCTGTGCGCGCACGGTAATGGATTTTAATCGATACGGACGCCAAGCATGAGGTCCATGACATTGGTCCCGGTCGGCCCAGTGTGCACGAGATCACCACTCGCCTCGAGAAAGGCGCCGGCGTCGGCACGTGCAAGACACTGTGCTGCATCGAGGCCCTGTTGCGCACCGCGCGCCACCGTACCGCCATCCACCAGCGCACCGGCGTCCTCGCACGGGCCGTCAGTGCCATCCGTGCCAGCAGCAAGGAGATAGACCTGTTGTCCCGCCATGGTCAGCGCGGCGGACAGGGCGAGACTCTGGCAGCGCCCGCCGCGCCCCGGCTGCGGTGGCAGCCGCACGGTGGTCTCCCCGCCCCAGATGTACAGCGTGCCCGATGCGGTGCGCAGGAGCCGGTTCGCCAGGCTCCGGCCGGCCTCGATGGCATCCCCGAGAAAGAGCGTCGGTTCTACGCCCACATCAAAACCCGCCGCGCGTGCCGCCTCGGCCGCCGCTTGGCGAGCATCGGCATTGGTCGCGATGATCTCCATCTTTACCCTGCTCGGAATGTCGAACCCCTCCTCAACCACGCCTGAGGGAGACACGCCGCACGCTGCTGGCATGCCGCGGCGAGCGAGTAGCGCGCGCAGGTCGGGCGGCAGCGCAAGGTGCTGCCAGGCCACTGCGCGCTCGCCGTCGGCCACAAGCGGTCCGGAACCGATCACGCGCGGATCGTCGCCGGGCACATCCGAGATCGCCAGCCCCAACACCCTGCGCGGATGCAGCCACTGCGCCAGGCGCCCGCCCTTGATGCGCGACAGGCAGCTGCGCACGGCGTTCATGGCGCGGATGTCGAGCCCGGCACCGAGCAACCACCGATTAAGGCGCTCGAGATCTGCAAGCGTAACGCCGCAAGGCGGCAGCTCCACAAGCGTCGAGGCGCCGCCAGACAGTAGCACCAGTACCAGCGCCTCTTCGGGCATGGCGCGGATGAAGGCCTCGAGTTTCGCCCCAGCCTCCAGGCTCGCTGCATCGGGAACTGGATGGCCGGCCTCGAGTACCGGCCACGGTAGCCTCTCACCATAGCCACGTTTGGTGATGATCAAGGCATCGCGAATCGTGTCCCCAAGCGCGTCGTATGCCCCCTGCACCATGGCACAGGCCGCCTTGCCAAATGCGATGACATAAACGGGGGGGTGCGCCGGCAGTGGATGGCAGCGCAGAAACTCGCGCACACGCGTGCGCCCATGCACCGCCGCCAGGGCGGCCTGAAAGATCGCAAGCAATCGTTCGCGCGGTCCGGGGATCACAAGGAAGCTTTGGAGTCTGATCTATCTCAGAACGACCATACCTGCGCGCCCCAACGCTCTGGGAAAGACATACACAACGCGTAGACCCGCTGCGGAGAACAGAGAAAATCCGACGGGGAAATATACTGATATTCTACGTGATCTTGCTCGGCATCTGTGCGTCCTTTGCGTTATTTTTCAGGGCGCCAGACCTTCCTGTTTACGAGAGACCGCGCTTGAGATCACGCCTGAGGTCCTCGACGTCCTCAAGCCCGACCGAGATGCGCACTAGGCCGTCGGTGATGCCCGCCTCGGCGCGCTGCTCGGGCGTCAGCCGCCCGTGTGTCGTGGTGGCCGGATGCGTGATGGTGCTCTTGGTGTCGCCCAGGTTGGCAGTGATCGAGATCAGCCGCGTGCTGTCGATCAGGCGCCAGGCTGCGCTTTGTCCGCCCTTGAGCTCAAAGGACACGATGCCACCGAAGCCGGATTGCTGCGCTCTGGCGAGCGCGTGCTGCGGGTGCGAGGGCAGGCCCGGATAGTACACGCGCGCCACCGCTGGCTGGGCCTCTAGCCACTCGGCGAGCGCAGCCGCGTTCGCGCAGTGCGCGCGCATGCGCACGCCCAGCGTCTCCAGACCCTTCAGAAACACCCATGCGTTGAAGGGACTCAAGGCCGGCCCACAGGTGCGCAAGAAACCGAATATCTCTTTGCCCACACGCTGCCTGTCGCCGACCACTGCCCCGCCAACACAGCGCCCCTGCCCGTCGAGGTATTTCGTCGCCGAGTGAATCACGAGATCCGCCCCGAGAGCAAGCGGGCGCTGCAGCGCCGGGGTACAGAACACGTTGTCCACCGCGAGCAAGCAGCCATGGGCATGGGCGATCGCAGCGAGTCGCGCGATGTCTGCGATCTCCATAAGCGGGTTCGATGGCGTCTCGATGAACAGCAGGCGCGTGTTCGACCGGATCGCGGCCTGCCAGGCGGTGTAATCCGTCAGCGGCACGAACGTGGTCTCGACCCCAAAGCGTCCGAGATAGTTGGTCAGCAGCAGCGCGGTACTGCCAAAGAGGCTGCGCGAGGCGACGATGTGGTCACCGGTCCTGAGCAGCGCCATGCAGGTCGCAAGGATCGCACTCATCCCAGAGGCGAAGGCCACACAGGCCTCGCCGCCCTCGAGCGCGGCCAGCCGCTCCTCAAAGGCCCGCACCGTAGGGTTGGTGAAGCGCGAGTAGATGTTCCCGGGCTGCTCGCCGGCGAAGCGCGCGGCCGCCTCGGCGGCGTTCTTAAAGACATAGCTCGAAGTGACGAAGATCGGCTCGGACTGCTCGCCCTCGCTCGTGCGCGCCTGCCCCGCGCGCACCGCGCGGGTGTCGAAGGCCCACTGTTGATCGTCGTCGGTCATGCCTGCTCTCCTTACGCGTATTGCGGGCATGAAAAAAACCCGCCGGGCAGCCAAAGCGGGTTCGCCTCGCTTTAGCTGAATTTATAAAGCGCCCGCAAGCTGATGGATCAAATCGGCGCTAATCTGAGCAAAAACTATATTACCAACCGTACCATGTCAACAAACAACTGGGCTCCATCGCCTGAGTTGACGATTTCTGGCCGAACGGCGCGTTTCCCGCTGAGGGAGCACTGTTCGCTTCATCTCATCAGATGGCAGGGTCTTTCCAGCCGCAAACTCCCGTCGAGCTCACGACACAAGTTTCTGAAACTCGGGATGCGTGCTTCAGGCAAGTGATGCTTTGTCGATATGCTTCAAGGGCACAACGGCCGCTATGGGCTTGCGCCGATCGGTCAATACCACGATTTCATCGTTCAGCTCTTTTGCAGACTCAGCCAAAGAGCGCGATCTTTTCGCGTAGGGGTATTTTATCTGTTGATCTAACGCTCGCCACCCTCATTCTTTGGAGAAGACCCCTTTGGGAGGGGCACTCGGCAGAGCACTCCATCGGATGACAAGCCCCCTACTCTTAAATCTTACAGATGGAGGAGGAACTATCGCTCTCGACCTCATGATGTTCAATTTCTTCCTTTCCCATGTCCTCGATAATCATCATCCTGTTCTCAGAAATCTTTATATACTTGCCGAGCAGATTTTCAGTCGTCACCTTTCATCGCTAATCACCTCTACCCCGTGCTCAGAAATCTTTATCATGAGCATCAATTGGCCGTAAGGCTCACCTGGGGAAGGTAAACACCTCGGCATAGGCTACGCTGTTGCCCGCCTCGATCCCGACGCGCCGCTTGCTCTTGGCGGCATCGCAGCGCAGTTGCTCGATGCGGTCGAGGTAATCCTGGTCGACATCGCCAGTGACATAAATGCCGTCGAAACAGGAGGCATCGAAGCGTTCAATCCTCGGGTTGCCCTCGCGCGCCGCCTCAATCAAGTCGGGCAGGTCCTGGTAGATAAGCCGGTCGGCACCGATACGTTTCGCGACCTCCTCCACGCTGCGACCGCTCGCAACGAGCTCGCTCGCTGCCGGCATGTCTATGCCGTAGACGTTCGGGTAACGCACCGGCGGGGCGGCCGAGGCGAAGTACACCCTGCGCGCCCCGGCCTCGCGCGCCATCTGGATGATCTGCGCGGAGGTCGTGCCGCGCACGATAGAATCGTCCACCAGCAGCACGTTCTTGCCACGGAACTCGAAGTCGATGGCGTTGAGCTTCTGGTGCACCGATTTCTTGCGCTGTGCCTGGCCGGGCATGATGAAGGTGCGGCCGATGTAGCGATTCTTGATGAAACCCTCGCGGTACTTGATACCGAGCTCGTAGGCCATCTGCAGCGCCGCCGATCGAGAGGTGTCCGGAATCGGGATCACGACGTCTATATCGAGGTCGGCCCACTCGCGCCGGACCTTGCCGGCGAGCTTCTCGCCCATACGCATGCGCGTCTTGTGTACCGAGATGCCATCGATGATGGAGTCAGGACGCGCGAAATAGACGTATTCGAAAAGACAGGGGGCATGTTGTGTGCGCTCCACGCAGACCCTGGTGTACACCTCGCCGGACATATCCACGAACACGGCCTCCGCGGGTGCGACGTCGCGTACCAGCTCGTAACCGAGGACATCGAGCGCCACCGACTCGGAGGCGAAAATATGCTCCGGGCCTTTCTCGGTCTCGCGCCGGCCGTAGACCAGCGGGCGAATGCCGTAGGGATCGCGAATGGCGAGCAGCCCGACGCCCACGATGAGCGCCACCACGGCGTAGGCGCCGCGGCAACGGCGGTGCACCCCAGCGACCGCCTCGAACACGTCCTCGGGCGTGATCCTCTGGCGGCGGCTGACGGCGTGCAGTTCATGCGCAAGCACGTTCAGCAGGATCTCGGAGTCGGAGTCGGTATTGAGGTGACGAAGGTCCTCGCGGATCATCGCCTCCTTGAGCGCCTCGACATTGGTGAGGTTGCCGTTGTGCGCGAGCGCCAGCCCAAAGGGCGAATTGACGTAAAAGGGCTGGGCCTCGGCGGGGGAGTCGCAGCCGGCCGTGGGGTAGCGCACATGACCGATGCCCACGTTACCCTTCAAGGCGAGCATGTGGTGTTGCTGGAAGACGTCGCGGACGAGGCCGTTGTCCTTGCGCAGGTACACACGCCGTCCGTCCGAGGTCATGATACCAGCGGCGTCCTGGCCGCGGTGTTGAAGCACGAGGAGACCGTCGTAGAGGGCCTGGTTCACCGGGCCTTTGGCCAGGATGCCGATGATGCCACACATACAGGATGCCTCCTTGGCCGAAACAACATTTTAGCCATAGCGGATATGTCGGGAAACGTCACGCGGCAGGTAACCCTTGATGTAGGTCGCTGCCTGCACGAATACCGGTGCCATCACGGAGTCGCGCCACCACGGCCGCTGCGGAAGGTTCGTCAATCCCGCGAAAAGGAAAGCGGCGACGAGCAGCGCCCCGCCGCGAAGCATGCCAAAGGCCGCACCAAAGATCCGGTTGAACACGCGCAACCGACGCTGCTGGGACCACACCCGGTCTATCCACCAGGCCAGCGCCGTGACGCCAAGAAAAATCAGGATGAACAGCGTCATGAAGGCGAGCACCAAGCGCAGTGCCGGATTACCCACGAAGCCCGGAAACAGCTCAGCCGAACGGCCGGCGAATAGCAGCGCCAACATGCCCGCGATCACCCAGGCGATGAGCGAAAAGATCTCGCGCACAAAACCGCGCCATGCCCCAAGAGTGGCGAAGATCAGCAGAACGACGAGCAAAAAGACATCGAAGCTGTTCATGCACTCACCACGGGCACGTGTGTGCGGAGCAGTTACCGCCCAAAGGCGGCTAGCGCTCGGCGAGCACCGCGCCCTGCACGCCGATTTCCTTCTTGATGCGCGCCTGCACCTCGAGCGCCGTGTGGCGGTCAGCAAACGGCCCGACGCGCAGGCGTACTGCCTTGCTGTCGCCGAGCGTAATGTTCTCGGTGCTCACCTCGTGGCCGTGCTTGCGCAAGCGCTCGCGCAAACGCACGGCGTTGTCGAAATTGGCGAAGGTACCAACCTGCACGACCCAGCCGCCCTTGGGGGCCGACCTGGGTGCCGCCTCGGCGGGGGTGGATGGGGTGCCGGTACGGGCGGGTGGAGATTCTTCCGCGGCCTGCCCGGCAGCAGATGGCGCCTGGGGGGCGATGGGGTTCGCTGACGGTGCGGGCTCGGTCGCCGGCGCCTTGCCGGCGGCTGGCGGGGCGCTCGGCACCTGCACGGCGGTCGCGCGCGCGGCAGGCGCGTCGAGCCGCGAGACCACTACTTTCGTCATAGCCGTCGCGGCCGCGTCACGATCCGGAATCTCGACCACCGCATCGGCCTTCCCGGCCGGTTCACGTTCGTCGAGGATCATGGGAACAAAGATCACCGCCAGCGAAACCAGGATGACCGCTCCGGCGATACGGTGCTTGGGATCGAACGAAGGCTGCTCGCGCTCTTTTTCGGCCATGCCCGAAGACCTCGTTTTAATGTGCCGCCAGTATATCACCGACCATATAAAACGAACCAAATACCACGATGCGGTCTTCGTCCTGCGCCGCGCGGCGCGCTGCGGCATAGGCAGGTCTGGGATTGTCGAAGGTCTCGATCGGCGCGTGTACACCTGCGGTGCGTAGCACCTCGACCAGCTCTGTCGCGGTTGCGCAGCGCTCCGAGGACACGGTCGCCACATACCAGCCATCCACTAGATCCTTAATGGCGTCTACGCAGGCGGCGATGTCCTTGTCCCGGAGCATGCCAAAGACGGCCAGCGTCCTGCCAGCAACAGGCTGTAGGCGCAGATTGCCCGTAAGCGTACGGACCGCCTGGGGATTGTGCGCCACGTCGAGCACGGTAAGTGGCCGCCCAGGCAGGACCTGGAAGCGCCCGGGCACCGAGGCTTTCAGGAGCCCCTCGCGCAACTGTGTCTGGCTGAGCGGGAAGCGCGCGGCCAGTGTTTCGAGTGCCATGATCGCGCAAGCGGCGTTGGCGAGCTGGCAGTCGCCACGCAGCCGCGGGTACGGGAGTCCCGCGCGCACGCCTGCCGGTCCGCGCCACAACCAGCCGCCTTCGGTGTGCTCGATGTGGAAGTCCCGCCCGAGGCGGTAGAGCCGTGCGCCGAGGCGCGCGGCCTCCTCCAGCACGCTCTGCGGCGGATCGGTGTCGCCGAGGATCGCCGGCCGGTGCGCACGGAAAACGCCGGCCTTCTCGCGCCCGATGGCCTCGCGCGTAGCCCCGAGCCAGCTTGTGTGGTCTATGTCCACGGTGGTGAGAATTGCCACGTCGGGGTCTATGCCGTTGACCGCGTCAAGCCGCCCGCCCAGACCTACCTCGAGCACGGCGATCTCCAAGCCAGCCTGCCGGAAGAGCTCGAAAGCTGCAAGCGTGCCGAATTCGAAGTACGTAAGTGGTGTCGTCCCGCGCGCGCGGTCAACGATCTCGAAGGCCGCGACCAGTTCCTCGTCGGTGGCCATGCGGCCGCCGAGGCGGATGCGCTCGTTGTAGCGGATCAGATGCGGCGAGGTGTAGCTGCCGACGCGGTAGCCGCCCGTGCGCAGCATGGCCTCGCACAGGGCGACCGTTGATCCCTTGCCGTTGGTGCCAGTCACGGTAATGGCCACAAACGGTGGACGGCGTAAATCCATCCGCTCGAGCACGGCGTATACGCGCTCGAGCCCGAGCTCCATCCTGCGCGGATAGAGCATCTCGATGAACGCCAGCCACTCGGGGAGGGTGCGGGGCTTCGGGTTGACGGTGGTACCCAAGGGGTTTGCTAGAGGCCAGTCTCGGTCTCGGGGACCAGGGCAGAGGGAGCAGGACGCGGCTGAAGGGTGAGTATAGCGAGAAGCCGCGCGATGCGGCTGCGCAGTTCCCGGCGGTCCACGATCAGGTCCACGGCACCGTGCTCGAGCAAGAACTCGGCGCGCTGGAAACCTTCGGGAAGCTTCTCGCGCACCGTCTGCTCGATGACGCGCGGTCCGGCGAAGCCGATCAGCGCCTTGGGCTCGGCGATGATCACATCACCGAGCATGGCGAGCGAGGCGGACACTCCGCCCATGGTTGGGTCGGTGAGCACCGAAATATAGGGAATGCCACGCTCGGCCAGCCGGGCCAGCGCGGCTGAGGTCTTGGCCATCTGCATGAGCGAGAGCAATGCCTCCTGCATACGCGCCCCGCCGCTCGCCGAAAAGCACACAAATGGCACGTTCTGCTCGAGGCAGACGTTGACGCCGCGCACGAAGCGCTCGCCGACCACCGAGCCCATCGAGCCGCCCATGAAACCGAACTCGAATGCGGCGGCCACGCACGGCAGACCCTGCACCGCACCCTGCATCACCACTAGCGCGTCGCGCTCGCCGGTGGCCTGCTGCGCCTCGCTCAAGCGGTCCTTGTAGCGCTTGGTGTCCTTGAAATTGAGTGGGTCCACCGGGGAGAGATTCGCGCCGATCTCCACACGCGGTTCGGGATCGAGAAACAGATCTAGGCGTTTGCGCGCGCCAAGGCGCATGTGGTGGTGGCACCTCGGGCAGACGTTGTGGTTACTCTCAATCTCGGCGCAGTAGAGGATCGCCCCGCAGGCGGGGCATTTTTTCCACAGACCCTCGGGGATGGCAACGCGCCTCGGGCCATGGCTCTTGATCTTGGGTGGCAACAGCTTGTCGAACCAGCTCATGGCATGACTGCGGTCGCAGGCCAACTGCGCGCATCGATCGCCGCGCGCAGGTCCTTGAGAAAGGCCGGTATTTCTTTAAGGATCCGATCCGGCTCGGCGGCGAGCATCTCCATGCGCCGCACGATCGCGCTGCCCACGATCACTGCGTCGGCGAACACCGCCACGCGCGCAGCGACTTCTGGGCCGCTGATGCCAAAACCCACCCCGATGGGCAGGCACGTCACGCGGCGGACGGCGGCGAGCTTGCACCTGACTTCGTCCACGTCCAGGTGGCCCGCGCCAGTCACACCGCGCAGCGAGACATAATAAATGAATCCACTCGCCGCCTCGGCAATCAGCCGGATGCGCTCGGGGCTGCTTGTGGGTGCCAGCAAAAAGATAGCATCGAGCCCCTCTGCGCGCAGGCAGCCGAGCAGCCCGGTAGCCTCCTCGGGCGGAAGATCCACGGTGAGCACTCCGTCGACGCCGGCCGCGGCCGCCTCCCGGGCAAAAACCTCGTAGCCCAAGGCCTCGATGGGGTTGAGATAACCCATGAGCACGACCGGGGTGGCGGCATTGTGGGCACGGAATTCTCGCACCATCGCGAGCACATCGCGTAAGCGGACATGGCCCTTGAGCGCGCGCTCGCAGGCAGCCTGAATCACTGGCCCGTCAGCCATGGGATCGGAGAACGGCACGCCGAGCTCGATCACGTCGGCGCCGGCCTCGACCAACGCATGCATGAGCGGCACGGTCGTCGCGCGCGTGGGGTCACCCGCCTCGATGAAGGGGATGAGCGCCTTACGCCCGGCACGGGCGAGCCGCTCGAAGGTGCCGGCGATGCGCGACATCAAAAGCGGATCCCTTCGCGTTCGGCCACGGTATGGATGTCTTTGTCACCGCGTCCGGACAGGTTTACCACGATGACCTTGTCGCGGCCAAGCTCGCGCGCAAGTCTGCGCGCATAGGCGAGCGCGTGGCTCGATTCGAGCGCCGGCAGGATCCCTTCCACGCGCGCCAATTCGTGGAAGGCCTCGAGCGCTTCGTCGTCGGTGACCGCCACGTACTGGGCGCGGCCGCTGTCCTTAAGCCAGGCGTGCTCTGGACCCACACCCGGATAGTCGAGGCCGGCGGAAATCGAGTGGGTCTCGAGGATCTGGCCGTCGTGGGTCTCCAGCAGGTAAGTGCGATTGCCATGCAGCACGCCCGGGCGGCCGGCGCACAGGGTAGCGGCGTGCCGGCCGCTCGCGATACCCTCGCCCGCTGCCTCGACCCCGTAGAGCGCAACCTCACGGTCATTCAGGAAAGGATAGAACAGGCCCATGGCGTTCGAGCCACCGCCGACGCAGGCGACCAGCGCGTCGGGCAGGCGCCCCTCGAATTCCATGATCTGGTAGCGCACTTCGCGGCCTACGACTGACTGGAAATCGCGCACCATCATGGGATAGGGATGGGGGCCGGCGACCGTCCCGATGATGTAGAACGTGTCCTCGACATTCGTCACCCAGTCGCGCATCGCCTCGTTGAGCGCGTCTTTAAGCGTCTTTGAGCCCGAGGTGACCGGAACCACTTCGGCACCGAGCAGCTTCATGCGGAAGACGTTGATCGCCTGGCGCCGCATGTCCTCGACCCCCATGTACACAACGCACTTCAACCCGAAGCGCGCGGCGACCGTGGCGGTGGCAACCCCGTGCTGCCCAGCGCCAGTCTCGGCGATCACACGCCGCTTGTCCATGCGACGGGCGAGCAGCGCCTGGCCAACGGTGTTGTTGATCTTGTGCGCGCCGGTATGATTGAGATCCTCGCGCTTGAGATACACCCGCGCCCCGCCCCAGCGTTCGCTCAGCTGCCGTGCCGGGTAGAGCGGCGAGGGGCGCCCGACGTACAGCCTGAGCTCCTTGGCGAATTCCTCCTGGAAAGCCGCATCGACACGCAGTCGTTCGTAGGCCGCGCGCAGTTCGGCAAGCGGCTGCATCAGCGTTTCAGCGACGAACAGGCCCCCGTAGGGACCGAAGTGGCCGAGAGAATCGGGTAGGTCGTAGGCGATCATACAACGTTTCGAACAGCCTCGAGGAAGGCGGCGATTTTACCCGGATCCTTGACGCCTGGCGATCGCTCCACCCCACTCGAGACGTCCACGGCGTAGGGCCGGACCCGTCGAATGGCATCGGAGACGTTCTGCGCCGTAAGCCCTCCGGCCAGAATCAGCGGCCGGCCGAGGTCGCGCGGCGCGCGTGACCAATCGAAGGACCGCCCCGAGCCGCCACTGACACCTGGCACAAAGCTGTCGAGCAGGATACCGGCAGCGTCGGCATAGCGGCGTGCCTCAGAGACGACATCGAGCTGCGGTCGCATGCGGACGGCTTTGATATAGCGGCGTGCGTACCGCCGGCATTGCTCGGGGGACTCGGCACCATGGAATTGTAGCAGATCGAGCCGGACCCCATTGAGCACCTCCTGCACGCGCTCAGGCTCGGCGTCCACGAACAGCCCCACGACCATCACGAACGGTGGCACGGCCTGGACGATTGCCCGGGCCCGTTCGAGATCTACGCAGCGCGGGCTCGCCGGATCGAACACCAGCCCAATGGCGTCCGCACCGGCACGCACCGCTGCCTCGACGTCCTCGATGCGGGTGATACCGCAGATCTTGACACGGGTTTGCATGACCTGATTCTGAATCAGCGGCCGCAAACCAGGAAAGGAAAAAGAACAGAAATCTGATTGAGGCCGAGCTTACCAGAGACCCGTGGCGGGCGGAAAGCGCGGGATGCCAAATACCTGGGGATATTCGATTTCCGTGAGATACAGCCCGTCGGGCGGCGCGGTGACGCCGCCCTGAGACCGGTCGCGCGCCTTGAGCACCTCCTTCGCCCAATGCGGCTCACGCACGCCTGCGCCGATGTCCATCAGCACACCGGCGATATTGCGCACCATATGGTGCAGGAAGGCATCCGCATAGGCGCGCAGGTGCACGAAGTCGCCCCGCCGCTCAATCTCGAGCGCGCGTAACTCGCGCACCGGGCTCTTCGCTTGACAGTCTGCGCCACGAAAGGCACTGAAGTCGTGCTCGCCGACGAGATATGCGGCCGCACGGCGCATGCGCGCGACATCGAGCGGGCGGTACTCGTGTGTAACAAGCCCGGCGAGGCAGGTGGGACGCACAGCGCGATTCAAGATGACATAATGATAACGGCGACCGGTGGCACTGTAGCGTGCATGGAATGCGCCGTCCACCACCCCGACCCAGAGCAGTGCGATCTCGGGCGGCAGATGGCTGTTGACCCCGCGCACCCAGGAGTACGGCGTGCGCTGGGCATGCACGTCGAAATGGATTACCTGGGCGGTGGCATGCACACCGGCGTCGGTGCGGCCGGCGGCCGTCACCTTGATCGGCTCGTCAGCAACCTTGGCCAGGGCCTCCTCGACACACTGCTGGATGCTGCGCCCTGCGGCCTGGCGCTGCCAGCCGCAGAATCCAGTGCCTTTGTATTCGAGCAAGGCAGCGAGGCGCATCACACACACGGATCATTGCGCTCGACCGCCCTGCCCCTGTGCGGAAAACGGGCGTCGTTCGAGATCAGTAAGCCAGCCCGTACGAAGACGGGGCGGACCGCAATCAGGTATAGCCATCCCCCGGCTCGGGCATGGGGAGCCCCGCCAGCCGGGCAATCGTCCCGATGGGGCAGTAGGGGAAAAGTTGATAGATGAACTCCTTGTACTTCTCGCGATCGCGGAAATGCTTACCATGCTGCTTGCCGAGCGTCATCACCAGCTCATGCATGGTGGGCAGCCGCTTGTTCTCGGCGTAGAACTCTCGGAAATAGCCGATCAGCCCCCAGCACTCGTCGTAAAGTTTCAAGCCCTCCTGTTCGGCCATCTTTTCGGCGACTTCCTCGCTCCAGTCGTCTGGGTTGACGAGGTAGCCCATCTCGTTGATTTCCACCACCCTATCACCGACTTCGAGTTTCATGGCTTACCCCCATAGGGTTCGAGTGTTGGACCTGGCGAGCGACAGACTCGTTCAAGCATAAGTATAGGGCTGGAGAATTAGAGAAAAAACAGGAGCACTACCGCCCGCGCGCGGGCATGCGTGTATGTGGGGGCGGGGCTTCACTGCGCAATTATCGCGCTGACCGGCGCGTACCCTTTCGGCAGGCGACTGCCGCGCATCCCGCGCTCACTCACGAAGCGGTCTATCTCGTCGCCAGCCTTGAGTTTGAGCTCGCCCTTGGCGGTCTCGAGCACAAGATGCTGTCCCTCCCGGAAGACCACGAGCCCCGCGACGTACTCTTCGCGCCTCGCCACCTTGGCGCCAGGAATGGCGATGATCTTGTCGCCTTTGCCCTTTTCCATACGCGGCAGCTCGCCGGCCAAAAACACGATCAGGTTGCCGCCAGTGGTGACCGCGGCCAGCCAGTCGTTTTCGGGATCGAGCACGCGTTGGGGGGGCAATGCCTTGGCGCCCTTCGGCACCTTGAGTACGGCCTTGCCGCCTCGCTTGTTGGTGAGGAGGTCGCCGAGCTTGACGATAAAACCGTAACCCGCATCCGAGGCGATGAGGTAAAGATCCTCGCTCGCGCCCATGAGCACACCCGACCAAGTGGCTCCGGGCGGTGGGTTCAGGTGCGCGGCAAGCGGCTCGCCGTGGCCTCGCGCCGAGGGCAGCTTGTGCGCGGGCAGTGCGTAGCTCCTGCCGGTGGAGTCGAGAAACACCGCAAGCTGGTTGGTCCTGCCGCGCGCCGCCTGCAAGAAACGGTCGCCGGATTTGTAGTCCAGGCCACGCGGGTCCACCTCGTGGCCCTTGGCGGCGCGCACCCAACCCTTCTCCGAGAGCACGACGGTAATCGGCTCGGCCGGCAGCAACTCGGTCACCTCGATTGGCCGCGCGGCCTCACGCTGCACGATAGGCGAGCGGCGCGCGTCGCCGAATTCCTGCGCGTCAGCTAGCAGCTCATCGCGCACCAGATGCCGCAGCCGGCGCGGCGAACTGAGGGTCTGCTCGAGCTGCTTGCGCTCGCGCGTAAGTTCGTCCTGCTCGCCACGGATCTTCATTTCTTCGAGCCGGGCAAGCTGGCGCAGCTTGGTCTCGAGGATCGCCTCGGCCTGTGTCTCAGTGAGCTTGAAGCGCTTCATGAGTTTCGGCTTCGGCTCGTCCTCTAAGCGGATAATGCGGATCACCTCGTCGAGGTTGAGGTAAGCAACAAGCAGGCCGTCGAGGATGTGCAGCCGCTGCTGCACTCGCCCCAGGCGATACTGCAGGCGACGGCGCACGGTCTCGATACGAAAGTCCAGCCATTCCTTGAGCAAGCCCTTGAGATCGTAGACGAGTGGCCGGCCGGACAGACCGATCATGTTGAGATTGACGCGATAGGTCCGTTCGAGGTCGGTGGTCGCGAAAAGATGCGACATGAGCGCGTCGGCGTCCACGCGGTTCGAGCGTGGCACGATCACCAGCCGCGTGGGATTTTCGCGGTCGGACTCGTCGCGCAGATCCTCGACCATGGGCAACTTTTTCTGCTGCATCTGGGCAGCGATCTGCTCGAGCACCTTGGCGCCCGAGACCTGGTAGGGCAACGCGGTGACGATGATATTGCCTGCCTCGCGCTGCCATCGCGCCCGGCAGCGAATCGAGCCTGTGCCGGTCTCGTAGATGGCGCGGATCTCCTGCGCGGTGGAGACGATCTCGGCCTCGGTCGGGTAGTCCGGACCCTTGATGTGCTCGAGCAAGTCGTGCACCGTAGCACCCGGTGCCTCGAGCAGGTGCACGCAGGCGGCGACTACCTCGCGCAAATTGTGCGGCGGGATGTCGGTCGCCATGCCGACCGCAATACCGGTCGCGCCGTTGAGCAGCACGTGCGGCAGGCGTGCGGGTAACAGCCGCGGCTCCTTGAGCGTGCCGTCGAAATTTGCAACCCACTCTACCGTGCCCTGTTCGAGCTCGCCAAGCAGCACCTCGGCGAAGCGCGTGAGTCGTGCCTCGGTGTAGCGCATCGCGGCGAAGCTCTTCGGATCGTCGCTAGAACCCCAGTTGCCCTGCCCGTCTATCAGCGGATAGCGATAGCTGAACGGCTGGGCCATGAGCACCATGGCCTCGTAGCAGGCCATATCGCCGTGCGGATGGAACTTGCCGATCACGTCGCCGACGGTGCGCGCCGACTTCTTAGGCTTGGCGCTGGCCGACAGTCCCAGCTCGCTCATCGCGTACAGAATGCGCCGCTGCACGGGCTTCAGCCCGTCGGCGAGATGCGGCAGCGCACGGTCAAGGATGACGTACATGGAGTAATCCAGGTACGCCTTCTCGGTGAAGGTCGCCAGCGGCAGCCGCTCAACAGACGCCGCGCGCGGCCGCTCAAGCGGCACGGCCTTGCCGCGCGTCAGCGGCACTTTTTTCTGGCGCTTTTTTGTCGCTTTCGTCCTGTGCGTCACGGTTCACCTGGAATTAAGAATGAGGCTTGTCTCTCGTCCCTTTTTACAAGATCTCCGCCTTGTCGCCCTTCTTCTCGAGCCATTTCCGGCGGTCGGCAGCGCGCCGGCGCGCGAGCAGCATGTCCAGAATCTTGTCGGTGTGGTCGCGCGGCTGGAGCGTGAGCTGCACCAGTCGACGCGTTCGCGGATCCATGGTGGTCTCGCGCAGCTGCTGCGGGTTCATCTCGCCGAGGCCCTTGAAGCGCGTGACGGTGACCTTTGCGTGCATGCGCTCGGCCATGATGCGCTTGAGCACCGCCTCCTTCTCCTTGTCGTCCAGGGCGTAGAACACCTCGTGGCCGACGTCGATGCGGTAGAGTGGCGGCATGCACACATACACGCGCCCGTCCTGCACGAGCGGCCGGAAGTGCTTGACGAAGAGCGCGCAGAGCAGCGTTGCGATATGCGCGCCGTCGGAATCTGCGTCGGCCAGGATGCAGATCTTGCCGTAGCGCAGCCCGTCGAGCCTGGACGAACCCGGGTCGACGCCGATCGCCACCGCGATGTCGTGCACCTCCTGCGAGGAGAGGACCTCGCCAGGCTCCACCTCCCAGGTGTTAAGGATCTTGCCGCGCAGTGGCAGGATCGCCTGGTATGCACGGTCGCGTGCCTGCTTGGCAGAGCCGCCGGCCGAATCGCCCTCGACCAAAAACAGCTCTGTGCGCTCCGAATCCTCGCTAGTGCAGTCGGCGAGCTTGCCGGGCAGCGCGGGGCCCACACCGAGCTTCTTGCGCGTCACCTGCCGGGACGAGCGCAGCCGCGCCTGGGCCGCCTCGATGGCGAGCTGAGCGATGCGCTCGCCCTCGGCCACGTGCTGGTGCAGCCACAGGCTCACAGCGTCCTGCACAACGCCCTGCACGAAGGCTGTCGCCTCACGCGAAGTAAGCCGCTCCTTGGTCTGGCCGGAGAACTGCGGATCGCGCAGCTTGACTGACAGCACATGGCTCGCCCGCCCCCACACGTCTTCGGGCGCAAGCTTCAGGCCGCGCGGCAGGAGGTTGCGGTGCTCGCAAAATTCGCGCAATGCCTCGGTCAAACCCTGGCGGAGGCCGTTAACATGTGTGCCGTCCAGCGGTGTCGGGACAAGGTTGACATAACTCTCCGTAAGCGGCTCGCCATCCTGCGCGAGCCATGCCAACGCCCAGTCCACTTCGCCGCCTTCGCCGCGAAACTGCCCGACGATGGGCTCTGGGGGAATGCGTGAGGCGTCACGCAGGCGGCTGAGCAAGTAGTCGCGCAGACCAGTTTCGTAAAACCATTCCTCGTTGTTCTTCTTGTCGGTTTCGTCGGTAAAACGGATACGCAAGCCGGGCAGGAGCACGGCCTTGGCGCGTAGCACCTGCTTCAGCCTCGGGACGTGAAACTTCACGGAATCGAAAAACCGCGCATCGGGCCAAAAACGCACCGTCGTGCCGGTCTGTCTGGGCGGGACCTTGCCGACCACCCTCAGCTCCGAGGTCTTCTGGCCATCGGCAAAACTCATGCGGTATTCCTTGCCGTCGCGCCGCACGGAAACCTCGAGCCGGTGCGAGAGCGCGTTGACCACCGAGACGCCCACGCCGTGCAAGCCACCGGAATAGGTGTAGCTCTTGTTCGAGAATTTTGCACCGGCATGCAACCGCGTGAGGATCACCTCCACGCCCGAGACCTTCTCGTCCTTGTGCTTGTCGACCGGCATGCCGCGGCCGTTGTCCGCAACACTGAGCGAGCCGTCCTTGTGCAGCACCACCTCGATGTGGGTGCAGTAGCCGGCGATGGCCTCGTCCACGGCGTTGTCCACGACCTCATGGGCGAGGTGGTTCGGCCGGGAGGTGTCCGTGTACATTCCCGGGCGTCGGCGCACCGGCTCGAGACCGGTCAGGACTTCGATGGCAGAAGAATCGTAGACAGCGCTCATATAATAAAAAACAGCCAGTGACGAATGGCGACCAGCAAGCCCCAAGGATCGGCCGCCTGCGGCACAATTGGGATCAGATCATAACCGGGTCGTCACTCCTGCAAGCCAGCGTGCAGTGCGCGCAGGATTTCGCGCGGCGAGCGCGGCGAGGAATGCGCATCGCACAGCGTGTGCCGGTGAAGATGGTAGCGGAAGGCATTGCTTTCAAAGTACGGGATCTTCCGCCAGACCGCTTCCTCAAGCGGCCGCCAGGTGTTGTCCGCGCTGCCCACGGCATAGGTCTTGTATTCGCCGGTGGCACAGCGGATGCCTTCGTAGAGCACGTTGCGGGCGCCGCCGGGCGACACCACCACCAAGACGTAGCGCGCCACTCCGTCCTCGCCGCGTGACAGGCCTTGCGAGTCGAGATAGATCTTGAGGGTATCACGCGGCGGCAAGGCGACGGCGATCAGGTTGCGCATCAGCGGATATCCCGGCAAAGGCGCCGCCTGCTCCTGCCACGGCCGCTCGGGGATGTGGTCGTCCCCCAAGCCGCTGCCGACGCCGAGCGTTTCGCTGGGGAGGGCTTGCGGGGGTAACGTGAAGGCAGTGAGCAGCGCGCCGAACAACGTGCCGAGAGGAATCGCCGCCCTTCGCTGGTCTATCATCAATTGCGCGCAGTCCGACTCCGTGAAGCTGCGCGGAGTATAGCAAGAACAGGGGCGAGGGAGGAGGATTTAACAAACCGTCCGACTCCCGCCCCTGACACCTCTTTCCGCCCGCGACCTTTCATTCGAGATCAGCCGCCAGTGCGTCACGCACCGCAGACGGCAGCGGGTCCACCTGGTGGGTATACTGGGGATGCTCAATCCCGACACTCACTGACGCACCGTCCTTGACGGCGCGGATCATCTCGGGGGTGAGCTCGAAGCGCAGAAAATGCACCGAAGAGGTCTTGGTCTCGTCCTCGCGCTCGATGTCCTCGTCGGCGATGGCGTAAACCGGCGCGAAGCCCTCCACGCGTACCCAGACCTTGTCCTCGATTCCGATCAGTCTCTGCAACTGGCGGCGGCGCTCCTCGATGTCCGGGAATTCGATCATGAGGGTCGCCTTCCAGTTGTTGCCATCTGGAATCAGGGGATTGTAGACGGCGAGCTCCTCGGCAATGCCCTCAGGCTCGAAAATACGCTCAGCACGTAGCATCTCCTGTACCTGGTAGTGCATCGTGAGCCGATCCTCGAAATGCAACGTGGCATTGGGCCCTACAGGCACCACGCGGTTCTTCTTGTGCGCGATGACCTTCGAGCGGAACTGCGGCCGGATCTCGGCGTACTTTTCAAGCGGGTAGAGATCTTCGCGTTTGAGCTTTTCCATGGTGGGTGATTCCTGGGATGACGGTCATCCCGATGCTTTTCTTTCAAATTAAATACCGTACGCCAGGCGCAGGAGCGTAAGCGGATGTACAGGTCGGCGCCCGTCCTTCAGGCCGTTCTCGATCTGGTGACCGGCCATCGGACAGTCACTCGCGTAGTGCGTGGCCTCGATCTCCTGCACGCGACGCACGACAGGCTGGCAGATCTTCATCGAAATCTCGTGGAACTCGTTCTTGACCGCATAGCTGCCGTCGTGCCCCGAGCAGCGTTCGATGACCTCGATCTGCGTGCCAGGCACAAGTGCAAGCAGCTCGCGCGTCTTCTGGCCGATGTTCTGCACCCGCAGATGGCAAGGCACGTGGTAGGCGACCGTGCCGAGCGACCGGGCAAAATCCGTTCTAAGCTTGCCGTGCCGGTGGCGCTGTATCAGGTACTCGAAAGGATCGAAGATCGCGTCGCGCACCTTGGCGACCGCGGGGTCATCGGGGAACATGAGCGGGAGCTCCTGTTTGAACATCAGCACACAGGAAGGCACCGGAGCAACGATATCCCAGCCTTCGTCCACGAGTCTGGCCAACACGGGAATGTTAACCTTCTTGGCCCGCGCGACCGCCTCTAGGTCACCGAGCTCGAGCCTCGGCATGCCGCAGCAGCGCTCCTTCTCCGCCAGGCGCACCGCGATGCCATTGTGTTCGAAAACCGCGATCAGGTCTTCACCGATCTGCGGCTCGTTGTAGTTGCCATAGCAGGTAGCGAAGAGCGCCACCCGTCCGCGCGTATCGCCGGCCGGCTGCGCCTGCAGGCCCTCCGCCGGCGTGCGGCGTGCGGCCCGCTTGCGCAGGCTGCGGCTGTGATACGCCGGCAGGACCGCGTCCGGGTGGATACCCATGACCTTGCCCATGAGGTGCCGAATTGGACGACTGCGGTTCGCGGCATTCACGGCCTGCGCCACAACCGGAATACCGGCGAGCCGGCCGACCATGTCGGTATTGGCCAGGAACTTGTCGCGCACGCGCACCTCGCCCTTTTTGAATCGCACCGCCTTGGCGCGCAACATCAGGTGTGGGACGTCTACATTCCACTCGTGCGGCGGCACGTATGGGCACTTGGTCATGAAACATATGTCGCAGAGGTAACAGTGATCGACGACCTTCCAATAGTCGCGCTTGTTTACTCCGTCCATCTCGCCTGTGTCGCCAGCGTCGATGAGATCGAACAGCGTCGGGAAGGCGTTACACAACGAGAAGCACCGTCGGCAGCCGTGGCAGATATCAAACACACGCTCGAGCTCTTTCTCGAGCAGGGTCTCGTCGTAGAACTCGGGCTCGCGCCACTTGAGCGGATGGCGCATCGGGGCCTCTAGACTGCCTTCGCGCATGTGACCTTCGGTAGGGGGCGTCATGTTGGTTCTCATCGTTTGCGGTCGATATTTCAAGACGACTGGGCCCCGCCCCTAGACTGCCTGAGGGTTTGCCTTCAGGACTACGCTGCAACAGGTCTAGGAGCAGGGCCCCGTCGCGTTTGAATTGCGCACCGTGGGCGCGCGCACACCTACTTGCCGAGCGTGTCGAGCGCCTTCTGGAAGCGGTTAGCGTGCGAACGCTCAGCCTTGGCCAGGGTCTCGAACCAGTCCGCGATCTCCTCGAACCCTTCTTCGCGGGCGGTTTTGGCCATACCCGGGTACATGTCTGTGTACTCGTAGGTCTCGCCGGCAATGGCCGCCTTGAGGTTATCGCTCGTCGGCCCGATCGGGAGTCCTGTCGCCGGGTCGCCCACCTGCTCCAGGTACTCGAGGTGGCCGTGCGCATGGCCGGTCTCACCTTCCGCCGTGGAGCGGAACACTGCCGCCACGTCGTTATAGCCCTCGATGTCGGCCTTGGCCGCGAAATAGAGATAACGGCGGTTTGCCTGGGACTCTCCAGCAAACGCGTGCTTGAGGTTTTCCTCGGTCTTGGTACCTTTCAATGCCTTCTTCATGATCATGGCCTCCTCTTCATTCAACCGATTGATAGTCAATGGTTTTTACTACACTTTCAATTTAGAATTATTCTAAAATCTTGGAGGATGACTGTCAATAGCATCTTGTACCATCGAGGTCAGCCGACTTTTTTGATGCGCATCAAAGACATATCCACTTTTCCGGCACAGCTTCGGAAAACCGCTTTCGAACACGGCTCGCCAATTCTTCTTGCCTTTCCTCCCGTCAGACGTGCCCGCACGCGCCTACCCCCTTACTCCCATCAAAGTACATCGAGCCCCATGGCAAGCGGCTGTTGCGTGGGTAGGGCGTGCATTTGGCTTGGTGAATGATCTCAACTATATTTTAAAAGCACTTTAGCACCCCAAGGCCGATTCACCTGCTAATACCACCCTCAGTCATGGCGACGGCAAGTTCAGCGGTAAGCAATCTGAGCGGCCTGGCGCTACGCCTTGTGCGCGATAACCTGCTAACCACTAGCGATGCCGAACGCATCCAGGCGGGGGCCCTGGCCAACAAGGTCTCGTTCGTCACCCAGCTCGTCGAGAGCAAGAAGCTCGACGGAAAGACGGTCGCGCGCATTGCCTCAGAGGAGTTCGGCATTCCATTGTTCGACATCGGCGCGCTTGACCCTGAAATTGCGCCGGTCAAACTGGTTGACGAGAAGATCCTGCGCCGCCACCGTTGCCTGCCGCTCTTCAAGCGCGGCAACAAGCTGTATGTGGCCATCGCCGACCCGACGAACCTGCAGGGCCTGGATGAAATCCGCTTCAACACCGGCCTCGTCACCGAACCCGTCCTGTGCGAAGAGGAGAAACTCGCCAAGGCCATCGAGAGGGTCCTCGAGGCACAGGACACCAGCCTGTCCGAGCTGACCAAGGACGATACCCTTGAGAACCTGGAGATCCTGGCTGGCGAGCAAGACGCAGGACCAGTCAGTACGGCGGCTGGCGTAGAGGAGGGAATCAACGATGCGCCCATTGTGAAATTCGTCAATAAGATCCTGATGGATGCGATCAACAGGGGCTGCTCGGACATCCACATCGAGCCCTACGAAAAGACTTTCCGGGTGCGCTATCGCCAGGACGGCATTTTGCACGAAGTGGCAAGCCCGCCGCTTGCGCTCGCCTCACGCATCGTCGCGCGCATCAAAATCCTCTCCAAGCTCGACATCGCCGAGCGGCGCGTGCCACAAGACGGCCGCATCAAGATGCGCATCTCCAAGAACCGTGCCATCGATTTTCGCGTCAGCACCCTGCCGACCCTGTGGGGCGAGAAGGTCGTGATGCGTATCCTCGATCCCACCTCGGCGGCTTTGGGCGTGGACGAGCTTGGTTTCGAGACCGACCAGAAGACGCTCTTCCTGGAGGCGATCAAGCGACCCTACGGCATGGTTCTGGTCACGGGCCCGACGGGCAGCGGTAAGACCGTCACGCTCTACACCGCGCTCAACATACTCAATACCCCCGATATCAACATCTCCACCGTGGAAGACCCGGTCGAGATCAACGTGCCGGGGATCAACCAGGTCAACATCAACGAAAAGGCAGGGCTCACCTTTGCCGAGGCGTTGCGCTCCTTCCTGCGCCAGGACCCCGATGTCATCATGGTCGGCGAGATCCGCGACCTCGAAACTGCCGAGATCGCCGTCAAGGCGGCGCAAACCGGACACCTGGTGCTCTCGACCCTACACACGAACGACGCGCCATCGACACTCACGCGGCTCGCGAACATGGGTGTGCCGCCGTACAACATCGCCTCCTCGGTGATCCTGATCATTGCTCAGCGACTGGTGCGCCGGCTGTGCAAGCACTGCAAGCAGCCCGTCAACATCCCGAAAGAGGCACTCTTTAAGGCGGGCTTCACCGAGCAACAGCTCGCCGTCCCCTTCACCATTTACGGGCCCGTCGGCTGTGAAGAGTGCAACGGTGGCTACCGCGGACGTGTGGGCATCTACCAGGTGATGCCGGTCTCCGAGGCGATGCAGAACATCATCATGCGCGGCGGCAACCAGATAGACCTGGAAAACCAGGCGCGCAAAGAGAATGTCTACGACCTGCGCCAGGCCGGCCTGCTCAAGGTCGCCGCCGGCATCACCTCGCTAGATGAAATCGAGGCAGTGACTAATCTCTAACCATGGCCCAGGCCGTTGCCAAAAAACCCAAGTTCGACGTCTATATCTGGGAAGGCGTTGACCGTCAGGGAAAGAAGATCAAAGGCGAGATGGAGGCCTCGAGCACGGCCTTCGTCAATGCCACGCTGCGCCGCCGGGGGATCAACCCCGTCAAGGTGCAGAGGCAGCGCACCGCGCTCTTCAAACTCAAGAAGAGGATCACGCCCAAAGACATCGCCGTCTTCACCCGCCAGCTTGCTACCATGCTCCAGGCGGGCATCTCGCTCGCCCAGGCCTTCGACATCATCGGCAAGGGGCATGACAATCCGAGCATGCAGCGACTGATCTTCACCATCAAGCAGGATGTCGAGACCGGCACGAACCTGACAACCGCCCTCGGCAAACACCCACTTTACTTCGACACCCTCTATTGCAACCTGGTCGCCGCTGGCGAGCAGGCGGGTATCCTGGACAGCATTCTGGAGAGGCTTGCGAACTACAAGGAAAAGATCGAGGCCATCAAGGGCAAGATCAAGTCCGCGTTGTTCTACCCGACGGCGGTCATCGTCGTGGCCTTCATCGTCACAGCCATCCTCTTATATTTCGTCATTCCGCAGTTCGAAAGCCTATTCAAGAATTTTGGCGGCGAGCTGCCGGCGCTCACACAGTTCGTAGTAAGCCTCTCGCGCGCCTTCCAGCAATGGTGGTGGGTGATCATCGGCGGGATCATCGTGACGGTAGTGGCTGCTGTCTTTGCCTACAAGCGCTCGGTCCGGATCCAGCACACGATGGACCGGCTGCTGCTGCGCGCGCCTGTCCTCGGGGTAATCGTCAGGAAGGCGACGATTGCGCGCTTCGCGCGTACTCTCTCGACGATGTTCGCGGCGGGCGTGCCGCTGGTCGAGGCGCTCGACTCTGTCGCCGGTGCCACCGGCAACCGCGTGTATTACGAAGGCACCATGAAGATCAAGGCCGACGTCAGCACCGGCACGCAACTGCAAACTGCCATGAACTCGACGGGCCTGTTCCCCAACATGGTCGTGCAGATGGTGGCGATTGGCGAGGAATCGGGCGAGCTCGACAGCATGCTCAGCAAGGTGGCCGATTTCTACGAGCGGGAAGTAGACGACGCCGTCGCTGGGCTCTCTAGCCTTATCGAGCCCATCATTATCATATTCCTTGGAATAGTGATCGGTGGGATGGTCATTGCCATGTACCTGCCGATTTTCAAGATTGCGGCTGCCGTCTGATCTTTTTCATTGCAGCATCTGCGAGACATCCCTGGGTCGACCCCACATCATGAAACAGGCGGCGCTGTACTTCGCGCTCTACCCTTGGGCGTTTCCAGCATTCGCCGCGGTAGCTGGGCTCGTCGTCGGCAGTTTTCTGAACGTAGTCATTCTGCGCTTGCCGGTGATGTTGGAACGCCGCTGGAAGCGCGAGTGTCAGGATTTGCTGCGGCTCGAACCACCCGCGCAGGCACTGGCGGAGCGCTTCGACCTGGTCGTCCCCGGCTCGCGCTGTCCGCGCTGCGGGCATGGCATCCGCTGGTTCGAAAACATCCCGGTGCTGAGCTTCTTGTGGCTTCGCGGTCGCTGCTCGGCCTGCGGGGCGCCGATCTCCCGGCGCTATCCCCTGGTTGAGCTGCTGACCGCGGTGCTGTCGCTCGCCGTGGCCTGGCGTTTTGGCTTCGGCGCAAGTGCGGCCGCAGGTCTTGTGCTCACCTGGGCGCTCGTCGCGCTCGCCTTCATTGATTACGACACGCAATTGCTGCCCGACGACATTACACTGCCGCTGCTCTGGGCCGGGCTGCTGCTCGGCCTGTTCGCGGTACTCACCCCGCTTCCCGCGGCCGTGCTCGGCGCGGCAGCAGGCTACAGCGTGCTGTGGCTCGTTTACCATGCCTTTCGGTTACTCACTGGCAAGGAAGGGATGGGATATGGGGACTTCAAGCTGCTCGCCGCGCTCGGCGCTTGGCTCGGCTGGCAGCAGCTTCCGCTCATCATTCTGCTCGCCTCGGTTACCGGCGCCGTCATCGGCGTGGCCGCCATCGCTTTCCTCGGACATGAGCGGCACCGACCCATTCCGTTCGGACCCTTCCTGTGCCTGGCCGGGTGGATGGCGCTGATGTGGGGCGAGGACCTGATGCGTTTCTATCTGCAATTCGCGCGGCTTGCCTGAGCACCCACGCATGCTGCGCATCGGTCTCACCGGCGGCATCGGCAGCGGCAAGTCCACGGTCGCGGAACGGTTTGCCCAGCACGGCGTGCCGGTCATCGATACCGATGCAATCGCGCACACGCTGACGCACCCAGACACGGATGCCGGCCGCAGAATCATCGCCGCCTTCGGGCAGGACATCCTCGATGCCGAGGGCAGGATAGACCGCCGCCGGCTCGCGGCGCGCGTGTTCGCCGATCCTGCCGAGCGCCGGCGGCTCGAGGCGATTCTGCATCCGCACATTCGCGCCGAGACAATAAGGCGTTTGAGCCAGCTCGATGCACCCTATGCCGTGGTCGTGGTGCCGCTGCTAATCGAAGCTGGCTTTACCGACCTCGTCGACCGCATCCTGGTGGTGGATTGCGACGAGCGGACGGCTATCCGTCGCGCCGCGGCCAGAAGCCAGCGCAGCGAAGAAGAAATCCGCGCGATCGCACGTGCCCAGCTCGACCGCCGAGAGCGCCTCGCCCACGCCGACGATGTGATCGTAAACGACGCCAGTCTCGACCACCTCGATCGCGAAGTGGAGAGACTGCACCGGCGCTATCTGGCACTCGCGCGGAGCCCGACTGATGGGCGACAGTGAGCCGTGTCGCCGCGACCATAGCCACAACCTCAGCCCGAGAGGACCTCGCACGCGCAAGTGCCCGGTCGCAAGACCCTCAGGGCCGAAGAACTGCTTCAGTAAAAAGTTCGCGAGACTGCGTCGCCCTGCCGAGAGGGGTGCGGCTTTCGGGTGACTGGCCTGGGAGTGTCAGCGGCGCCTCTGCGGCGAAGTCCGCATCTAAAATTCGTGCGGCCTGCGGACCAACCCTTCGCGCGAGCACTTCGGCGCCATGCGCCTCGTTGAGCTCGCCCTTCCCGATAACCTGCAGCGTGTCTTCCGTGGGTGAAGCTTGCCGGCAAAAAACCCCCGATTGTTTCACCGCGAGATGGTGAGCGTCGTCTAGCCGCAGGCTGTCCCGACCATCACAATCCGTCCTTTAGCTGCGGTACTCGGCGTTGATGCGCACGTAGTCGTGCGAGAGGTCGCAGGTCCACACGCGCGCCTTTGCACTGCCGGCACCCAGGTCCACGCGCACACGAATTTCGGCCTCGCGCATGACGGCGCGGCCCTTGTCCTCGGTGTAATCGGGCGCAGCCGCCCCAGCGCGCACGACGCACAGGTCGTTGAGATGGATGCTGACCGCCTGCACGTTGAGCCGCCCGACCGAGGCGCGCCCGACGGCGGCCAAGATCCGCCCCCAGTTTGGATCGGAGGCGAAGAACGCGGTCTTGACGAGGGGCGAGTGCGCGATCGAATATGCAACCTCGAGACAATCGCGCTCGCTCGCCCCACCGATCACTTCCACGGTGATGAATTTGGTCGCGCCCTCGGCGTCGCGCACGATGGCCTGGGCGAGCTCGGCACACAGCTCGCCGAGCGCGTGCACGAACGTCTCGGCGTCTCGGCCGCCGGCAGCGATTTCCGCATTATCCGCCTTACCGGTGGCGAGCAGCACACAGGCGTCGTTCGTCGAGGTGTCCCCATCCACCGTGATGCGGTTGAAAGAGCTATGGACGGCTGCTTGAAGCGAGGAGCGCAACCACTCGAGTGCCACACGCGCGTCTGTGGCCACAAAGGCGAGCATCGTAGCCATGTCGGGCCGGATCATGCCTGCGCCCTTGGCGATGCCAGTGAGGGTGACAGGCTTGCCGCCGAGTTTGAGCCGGCGTGAGGCGCCCTTGGGGACTGTATCCGTGGTCATGATGCCGGCGGCGGCCTCTGCCCAGCCGGCCTCATTCAGCGAAGCCAGACACGCCGGAAGCCCGGCGAGCACACGCTCCACCGGCAGGCGCTCGCCAATGACCCCGGTCGAGAATGGCAGCACCTCTTCGTGACGACAGCCGATCCGCTCGGCTAGCGCCATACAACAGTCTAGTGCGTCTTTCACGCCCGTCTCGCCCGTGCCCGCATTGGCATAGCCGGTATTGATAAGCAGCGCACGCGGCGTTGCGCAGCGCGCCAAATGCGCGCGCGCGATGGTGACAGGGGCAGCGCAAAAGCGGTTGCGGGTAAAAACGGCGGCGGCATGCGTGCCGGGAGCGCACTCGATCACCACCAGATCACGCCGGCCGGATTTCCGGATGCCGGCCCGCGCGGTGCCGAGACGAATGCCGGGGACAGGAAAAAGCTCGGGAAGGCCGGATAGACCAACGGGCATAAAAAATTAAGTCACGAGTAGTTAGGCACGGGCGGCAAGCCCAAGTGTACGTCGAAAGCCAAGATTGCCGATCACCCGCTACTAGCGACTAGCCACTGGCGCTACTGTAGACGTCCGTGACAATGCTTGTACTTCTTGCCCGAACCGCACGGGCAGGGCTCGTTGCGACCGATCTTGCGTTGCCTGCGCACAAGAGGCGTCTGCGCCACGCTCACTGCACCCGCTTCCTCGGCCGCCGTTTTCTCCTCGGCAACGCCCGCCGAGGGGTGCAGGAAATGCATCTTGCGCGGCACGCGACCCTGCCGCTCCAGAGCCTCGACCTCAAACTCGGCGCGCACCTCCACACGCAGTAGCAATGCCGTCACGTCGTGGCGTATCCGGTTGAGCAGGCCAGAGAATAGCTCGAAGGCCTCGCGCTTGTATTCCTCCTTGGGGTTCTTCTGGGCGTAACCGCGCAGGTGTATGCCCTGGCGCAGATAGTCCATGGCCGCGAGATGATCGCGCCAGTGGTTGTCGAGCACCTGTAGCATGACGGCTCTCTCTAAATGGCGCATCACCTCGTGTCCAACCGAGGCTGCCTTCTCGGCGTAGCGCCGCTCACACTCGCTCAAGAGCTTCTCGTGCAGCTTCTCCTCGTTGAGACCGGGATCTTCAACCAGCCACTCGGAGACTGGCAGACGCACACCGAATTCCCGCGTGAGATATTCCTCTAGGCCCTTGACGTCCCACTGCTCCTCGAGGCTGCCGGGCGGGATGAACTGGGAGACGACCTCGCCGATGACCTCGCGGCGGATGCTCGCAACACTCTCGGAGATATCCTCTACCTCGAGCAGGCGGTTGCGCTGCTCGTAGATGACCTTGCGCTGCTCGTTGGCAACATCGTCGTATTCAAGCAGCTGCTTGCGGATGTCGAAATTGCGCCCCTCGACCTTGCGCTGGGCATTTTCAATCGCGCGCGTCACCCAAGGATGCTCGATGGCCTCGCCTTCTTGCATGCCGAGTCGCTGCATCAGGCCTGAGAGCCGCTCCGACCCGAAAATGCGCAGTAGGTTGTCCTCAAGCGAAAGGTAAAAGCGCGAGGAACCAGGGTCACCCTGGCGCCCGGAGCGGCCGCGCAACTGGTTGTCAATGCGCCGCGACTCGTGCCGCTCGGTGCCGATGACGTGCAGGCCGCCGGCGGCCACCACCTGATCGTGGCGCCGCTGCCAGTCGGCGCGGATCTGCTCCCTTTTTACATCATCGTCGCCGGCCTCCCTGAGCTCCATCTCGAGATTTCCGCCGAGCACGATATCGGTGCCGCGGCCGGCCATGTTGGTAGCGATGGTGACCGCCCCCGGGCGGCCGGCCTGGGCGATGATCATGGCCTCGCGTTCGTGGTGCTTGGCATTGAGCACCTGGTGCGGGATGCCCTCGCGCTTGAGCAGTCCGGAGAGCTGTTCGGAGGCCTCGATGGAGGTGGTGCCGACCAGTACCGGCTGGCCACGCGCATGACAGTCCTTGATATCGGCCAGAATGGCCGCGTGCTTCTCGGCCGCGGTGCGATAGACCTGGTCAGCGAGGTCGTTGCGCACCATGGGTTTGTGCGTGGGGATGACCACGACTTCCAGGCCGTAGATGTGCTGAAACTCATAGGCCTCTGTGTCGGCCGTGCCGGTCATGCCGGCGAGCTTCTGATAGAGGCGGAAGTAGTTTTGAAAAGTGATGGTGGCAAGCGTCTGGTTTTCGTTCTGCACCGGCACCCCCTCCTTGGCCTCGATCGCCTGATGCAGACCATCCGACCAGCGACGGCCCGGCATCATGCGCCCGGTGAACTCGTCGATGATGATCACCTCGCCATCGCGCACGATATAGTCTACGTCACGCTTGTAGAGCACGTGCGCGCGCAGCGCGGCGTTCACGTGGTGGAACAGAATCAGGTTCGAGACATCGTAGAGGTTGCTCCCGGGGGCGAGCAACCCCGCCGCGGTGAGAAGCTGCTCCACCTTCTCGTGCCCGGCCTCGGTCAGGTACACCTGGCGGGCCTTCTCGTCCACGCTGTAGTCGCCCGGCCCACCCTCGACCTCCTGGCGCTTGAGCTTCGGCACGATGGCGTTGATCTTGATGTAGAGCTCGGTGCTCTCCTCGGCGGGCCCAGAGATGATGAGTGGCGTGCGCGCCTCGTCAATAAGGATCGAGTCTACCTCGTCCACGATCGCGTAGTGCAGCCCGCGCTGCACACGTTCCTCAGCACGGAACGCCATGTTGTCGCGCAGGTAATCAAACCCGTACTCGTTGTTGGTGCCGTAGGTGATGTCTGCAGCGTAGGCGGCGCGCTTGCTCTCGCGGTCCAGCCCGGGGATCACTACCCCTACGCTCATGCCGAGAAAGTTATAAACCTTGCCCATCCATTCCGCGTCGCGCCGGGCGAGGTAGTCGTTGACCGTGACCACGTGCACTCCCTTGCCGGTCAACGCGTTCAGATACACGGGCAAGGTCGCGACCAGTGTCTTGCCCTCGCCTGTCTTCATCTCGGCGATCTTTCCTTGATGCAGGACGAGCCCGCCGATCAGCTGAACATCGAAATGGCGCATGCCGAGCGTCCGCTTCGCCGCCTCGCGCACCACCGCAAAGGCTTCGTGGAGCAACCTGTCGAGCGGCTCGCCCTGGGAAAGCCGCGTCTTGAACTCGGCAGTCTTGGCACGAAGCCGATCGTCGGAGAGCGCGGCAACGGCGGGTTCGAGCGCATTGATGCGCGCCACGTCCTGCTGCAGACGCTTGAGCAAGCGCGCGTTGCGGCTGCCGAAGACTTTGGTGAGAACCTGGGTAAACATGCTCGTTTAGAAAAATATTGTGGCCGTTCTGGGCCGGCCTAAAGGGTTGGATTATGGAGGAAAACCGCCGGGACTTGAAGGAGGGACGCGGCGGACGAGAAAGCGCGGTCTCAGCGCCGCGACGTTTGCTGCAGAAAGCCTGCCGGGTTCACCGGTTGCCCGTTGCGCACGACCTCAAAGTGTAGATGCGGCCCGGTCGAGCGTCCTGAGCTGCCCACGCGGGCGATTAGCTGACCCTTGCGCACACGGTCACCGACCTTGACCAGGATCTCGGAGGTGTGGGCATAGCGGGTGACGAGATTGGATTCGTGGGTAAGCTCCACCAGCAAGCCATAGCCGGGCCGCTCGGCCGCGAAACTCACGACCCCATCTCCGGCGGCATAAACCGGGCCACCGAGGCGTGCGGCAATGTCCACGCCCTCGTGCCAGGAGCGCTGCCCGCTGAAGGGATCCATACGCGTGCCGAAGGGCGAGGACACCCAGCCGCCATCTACCGGCCAGCCGGACGGCGTGATGCGCGAGAATAGCGTGCGGTCGAGCATCAGCCCTTCCAGCGCCTTGAGTTTTGCCTCGCTCCTGGCAAGCGACTCGGACAATTGCACGAGCGCCGGGGAGAGGTCCATAGGTGTCAAGGCCGACTCCGGCAAGACCTTCTCGGGGCCACCCATGGCCGGGGCGGCCTCGAACGCAAACTCGCGGGCATTGAGCCCTGCCATGCGCGTCAGACGCTCGCCGAGTGCGTTGAGACGCAATACCTGGGCTTGGAGGCTGCCGAGGCGCTGGGCCAGGGCATTGAGGTGCGCCTGCATGTCGCGTTCGGCGCGCTTAAGTCCCATGCGCTGTACGGCCAGCTCTCGCTCGAGCGCGGCGAGCGCTGCGGCTGGACCCACGGCTTGCTCCACGAGAACGTGGATGCGGTACGCGACCGAGCCGAGCAGCACCGCCAGCCCCAGGAAGGCGACCACGATCATCAGAAGATGGCGGTGGTGGAGACAGGCGCTCTGCCCCTTGGTGTGACGTCCGCCGGGTATCAGGATGATGTTCATGCGATCGAGGTCTGTGTGGCGCGTGCGTCCTGTCCGGCACCGGCGCTAGACCGCCGGTACGGTGCGCATGAAGGCTATCGGCGCTTCCTCGCCCTCCTTGAAGGTAATGAGCTCCCATGCCTCCTCGGTCTCGACCAGCTTGCGAAGCAAGCGGTTGTTGAGCGAATGACCAGACTTGTAGGCACTGAAGGCGCCGATCAGGGGGTGCCCGAGCAGGTAGAGGTCGCCGATCGCGTCCAGGACTTTGTGCTTGACGAACTCGTCGTCGTAGCGCAAACCGTCCTCATTCAACACCCGGTAGTCGTCGAGCACGATGGCGTTGTCCAACCCGCCGCCACGCGCGAGCCCAGCGGCACGCAAGGCCTCAAGGTCGCCCATAAAACCGAAAGTGCGCGCACGACTGATCTCTTTCACAAAGGAGGTTGTGGAGAAATCCACGCTCGCCTGCTGCCTGGCGGTCTGAAACGTGGGATGGTCAAAATCAATCTCGAAGGCTACCTTAAAGCCCTCGAAGGGCTCAAAGCGCGCCCACTTGTCACCGTCCTCAACGGCGATCGCCTGCTTGATGCGGATAAAGCGCTTGGGGGCGTTCTGTTCAGCGATGCCGGCGGACTGGATCAGAAACACGAATGGCCCGGCGCTGCCGTCCATGATCGGAACCTCCGGTGCGGTCAGATCCACATAGGCATTATCAATGCCTAAACCGGCGAAGGCCGACATCAGGTGCTCGACAGTGGAGATGCGCGCACCGTTGGATTCGATCGTGGTGGACAGCCGCGTGTCGGAAACGTTCTGGGGGCAGGCCCGGATCTCGACCGGTTCTTCGAGATCCACGCGGCGGAAGATGATGCCTGTATCAATTGGCGCGGGGCGTAGCGTGAGATAAACCTTTTCCCCTGTGTGTAAGCCGACGCCGGTAGCCTGAATAACGTTTTTGAGGGTGCGCTGTTTGATCATTAGTAATAGCTAGAATCTTGACGTTTATTCTTAGCGCGGACAGCGTCCTAGCCACCCGCAGGGGATCGGTCGCAGGCAGGCATCCCACCTTTCCCCCTGTACACACACGCTGGGCGTGTTCTGCCGTCCTTCACGGTAAACGGGAGTTTTTGGGTCTATTTAAGGCGAAAACCCCGCTTCTGTCCAGTAAATTAGGGTTTTTCCAAGGCGAAGCGCCTCCTCTGCCCGATAAACGGCTAATTGGCAAAAGCATCTCTTAGTCGGCTTGCTTGCGCAGGAAGGCCGGGATATCCAGGTATTCGACCGCCGCCTCGGTCGTGGCGGAACCCGGGCGGCCCATGCGCCGATTACGGATTACCGTCGGCGTATCCAAATGCTCGTAATCCATTGTTCCACTTCCAGTTTTTACCAGCTTATAGGACTGCTTGCGCTTATCCTGCCCAAGCCCGGTGGCCACGATCGTGACCCGCAGGTCTTCGCGCCGCTCCGGCTCGACCACCGTCCCGATGACCACCGTAGCGTCGTCGGCAGCGAATTCGCGCACAGTGTTACCCACCTCCTCGAACTCCCCGATGGACATCTCGAGACCGCCGGTGACATTGACCAGGATGCCCCGCGCCCCGGAGATGTTAATATCCTCGAGCAGCGGGCTGGAGATGGCTGCCATGGCTGCCTCGCGCGCGCGATTCTCACCGCTCGCCGCCGCCGACCCCATCATGGCCATGCCCATCTCGGACATTACCGTGCGCACATCGGCGAAGTCCACGTTGATGAGCCCCGGCCGGGTGATCAGCTCGGCGATGCCCTGCACGGCGTTGAGTAGCACGTCGTTCGCCTTGCCGAAGGCCTCAAGCAAGGTCGCCTCCTTGCCGAGCACGCTGAGAAGCTTGTCGTTGGGGATGGTGATGATCGAGTCCACGTACTCGATCAGCTCGCGGATACCCTGCTCTGCGATCGCCATGCGCTTCTTGCCCTCGAACGGGAAGGGCTTGGTAACCACCGCCACGGTGAGGATGCCCATGTCCTTGGCCAACTGTGCGACGACCGGTGCCGCCCCGGTGCCGGTACCCCCACCCATGCCGGCGGTGATGAATACCATATCCGCACCGGAAAGCACTTCGGCGATGCGTTCACGGTCTTCCGTTGCCGCCTGGCGTCCGATGTTGGGATCCGCCCCGCAGCCGAGCCCCTTGGTCAGGTTGGCGCCGATCTGCAAGATGGTTTTGGCCCGCGACTTCTTGAGGGCCTGCGCATCGGTGTTAGCGCTGATGAAATCCACGCCCTCGATGTTGGCGCTGACCATATGATCGACGGCGTTGCCGCCTCCGCCGCCGACACCGATGACCTTGATCACGGCCTGCTGGCCGTAGGTATCCATGAGTTCGAACATATTTGCCTCGCCTCCTGATGGATCACGTTAACGGTTGAACATCGCCCTGCAGTACCGCCGCCTCGCCCCTAGAAATTTCCCTCGAACCACTGGCGCATGCGCCTGAGCGCGGCGCGAAAGCCGTTCATCGAGGCGGGATGCGGCGCGTAGCCCTTGCCTTCACGGCAACGCGCGCCGAAGTGCACCAGCCCCACACCGGTCGCAAAGACCGGGTTCTGCACCACGCCCTTGAGCCCGCCCACGTTCTGCGGCACGCCGAGCCGCACTGGCATATGGAACACCTCCTCCGCCAGATCGATCATGCCCTCCAGCTTGCTCGAGCCTCCGGTGAGCACGATTCCCGAGCCGATCACGTCCTCGAAGCCACTCCTGCGCAGCTCGGCCTGCACCAGGTCAAAGAGTTCCTCGACCCGCGGCTCGATCACCTCGGCGAGCGTCTGGCGCGAGAGCTTGCGCGGCGGGCGATCGCCCACGCTCGGAACCTCAATGCTCTCGTCGCGCTGCGCGAGGCTCGTGAGCGCGCAGCCGTACTTCTTCTTGATCTCCTCGGCGCTCGCCGTCGGCGTGCGCAGCGCCACCGCAATGTCGTTCGTCACCTGATCACCGGCGATCGGGATCACCGCCGTATGACGGATCGCCCCCTCAGTGAACACCGAGATGTCCGTCGTGCCGCCGCCGATGTCCACCAAGCACACGCCCAGCTCCTTCTCGTCGTCGGTGAGCACGGCCATGCTGGAGGCGAGCTGTTCAAGGATGATGTCATCCACCTCCAGCCCGCAACGGCGCACGCACTTGATGATGTTCTGCGCGGCCGAGACCGCGCCGGTCACTATGTGCACCTTGGCCTCTAGACGCACGCCAGCCATGCCGATCGGCTCGCGGATCCCCTCCTGCTTGTCAATGATGAATTCCTGCGGCAGCACGTGCAGGATCTTTTGATCTGCGGGGATAGCGAGCGCGCGCGCCGCCTCGATTACCCGCTCCACGTCTCCGGGCCCAACCTCCTTGTCCTTGATGGCGACGATACCGTGCGAGTTGAAGCTTTGGATGTGCGAGCCAGCGATGCCGGCGTACACGGATCGGATCTGCACGCCGGCCATCAGTTCGGCCTCCTCGACGGCGCGCTGGATAGACTGCACCGTGGACTCGATGTTGACCACCACCCCCTTCTTCATACCGCGTGATGGGTGGTGGCCTACGCCGATGATCTGTAGCTCGCCAGTGTCGGCGAGCTCCCCCACGATCGCCAGCACCTTGGAGGTGCCGATGTCCAGGCCCACGATCAAGTTGTCGTCGTCCTTCTTTACCATGCGACACCCCTCAATTGTCGTTCGCCTCTACCCCGCCCTTCCACGCTACGGCGAAGCCGTTGGTGTAGCGTAAATCCACCTGCTGGATGCGGGACGCGACGTGCGCAAGCGCTGCCGGATAAACGCGCGCGAATCGCTTTAGCTTGCGCTCGGGCTCATTCCGATCGAGCACCAGCGCGAAGCCCTGTTTGAGCACAATGCGCCAGCTGCGCCGCGCCGTGAGCACGAGGCGCTCGACGGAAAGCCCTGCGGGCGCAAGCAAGCGCTCGAAGCTTTGCAGTCGTTCAAGTACCGCGCGTGCACTGCCGGGCGGGCCGTCGAGCCGGGGGGTGACCGGCAGGCCCTCACCCTGCAGGTGGATCACTTCGCCGTTGACGTTCACGTACGCCGTCTCGCCCCAGCGGGCGACCGGCCGCTCCTCGGTGAAGCGGATGGCGATGTCGCGTGGCAGAACGCGCCGCACCGAAGCGGTCTCCACCCAGGGCAACTGCTCGACGCGCGCCTGCACGGCGGCGAGATCGAGCCGCAGGAAATTGCCACGCACCAGGTCCATGACCGCGGTCTCGAGCTCGGCACGAGTGACGTGCTGGAAGGGCCCCTCGAAACGCACCGCGCGCACCGGCAGGTTTTCTTCGTGCAGTAGCCAGTCAACGGCAAGCAGGCTCACGACCAGCACCGCAAGCCCGGCGAGCAGGCGCAGGCCGGCTTTGATACTGAGAGTGTCGGCCGGGCTCCGCTCCATCGTTCTAAATGCGCCCATCGCTGGTCTCCAGAATGCGCCGCACCAGCTCGTCGAAGCCGATGCCGGCCTGCTGCGCCGCCTTGGGCACCAGGCTGTGATCGGTCATGCCGGGCACGGTATTGACCTCGAGCACGTAGGGATTGCCCTGGCCGTCGAGCATCACGTCCACGCGTCCCCAGCCGGAGCAAGACAGCGCCTCGAAGGCCGCACGCGCGAGCTGCTGCACGCGTTTTTCCTCGCGCGACGAGAGCCCCGAGGGACAGTGATAATGCGTGTCCTCGCGCACGTATTTGGCCTCATAGTCGTAGAATTCCGTGGCGGTCTCGAGCCGGATGAGTGGCAGGTCCTCGTCACCCAGCAGGGCAGCGGTCAACTCCTGGCCCACGATCCCGCGCTCGGCGATGACCAGCTTGTCGTAGCGCGCCGCCTTTTCCCAGGCTGCCTTGAGCTGTCCGCCTGCCGTCACCTTGCTGATGCCTATGCTCGATCCCTCACGCACCGGTTTGACGAAGATCGGCAGGCCTAGGCGCTCGACAACCTTCTCGAAGTCGCAATCGGCGTGCAGTACCTCGAACTCCGGCGTGGGGATACCCGCGCCTTGCCACAGTTGCTTGCTGCGCAGCTTGTCCATCGCGAGTGCCGAGCCGAGTACACCGCTTCCGGTGTACGGCAGGCCGAGGGCTTCGAGCGCGCCTTGGATCACGCCATCTTCGCCCCAGCGGCCGTGCAGCGCGATGAAGGCGCGATCAAAACCACCTGCCTCAAGCACGCGCACCACATCGCGCCCGGCGTCCACACCGTGAGCGTCGATGCCCTGACGCTTGAGCGCGGCGAGTACGGCGTTGCCGCTCTTCAAGGATACCTCGCGCTCCGCCGAGATCCCGCCCATGAGCACCGCCACCTTGCCGTAGTCTGTGCGCTGCATTAAGACATCTCGCAACACTTGTCGGTCGATAGCCGATCGCAGGGATAGCTATTCGCTGACAGCTATCGGCAACCGACCTCCTCGCCGATGATCCGTACCTCGGGCTCAAGACGGATGCCGTGCCGGCGCTCGACCTCCGCCCGCACGCGTGCAATAAGCCGCTCGATCTCGGCAGCCGTCGCGCCGCCGGTGTTGACAATGAAGTTGGCGTGCCGCTCCGAGACACAGGCCTTGCCCTCGCAGGCGCCCTTCAGGCCGCACGTCTCGATCAGGCGCGCAGCATGGTCGCCAGGCGGGTTTTTGAATACCGAGCCGGCATTGGGCAGTTGGGTGGGTTGACTCGCGCTGCGGCGCGCGAGCAGCTGCCGAATACGTCCCTTGGCCTTAAGGCCCACATCCGGCGCCAGGCGCAGCTCGGCGGCCACAAACCACTCGTCCGCCGGGCCCTCGACCTGGCGGTAGCCGATGCGGTAGTCCGCAGGCATGCGCGTGCGACGTTCACCACGGCGGTCGAGCGTCTCCACCCGCTCAACGATGTCCCACGTCTCGCCCCCGAAGGCACCGGCATTCATGGCCAACGCCCCGCCGATCGTGCCCGGGATGCCGGCCAGGAACTCGGCGCCGGTGAGCACGCATTGCGCAGCGAAGCGCGCCACCTTGGCGCTCGCCACCCCGGCCTCAACGTAGAGGCGGCCGTCGCCAAGATGCCTAAGCACGTTCAACGCGCCGTGGGTCAAGATCACCGTGCCGCGCACGCCACCGTCGCGCACCAACAGATTGCTGCCGAGACCCACCCAGTAGAGCGGCGTGCCATCTGCTGGCTGCAGACGCAAAAAGGCGGCAAGATCGTCGAGATCCGCCGGCAGATACAGCCGGTCTGCCGGGCCACCCACGCGCCAGCTCGTGTACCGGCTCATGGGCTCGTTGACGAGCAAGCGACCGCGCAGCCCCGTGTCGGTCCAGGCCATGTTCATCTCGTCCCCTGCAACACGAGCGAGTGTGGGAGCTGAGCGGCCACCTGGCCGATATTGCCGGCACCCAGCGTGAGCAGCACGTCGTTCGGCCCGAGCACGTCATTGAGCTGCTGCGGGAGTGTTTGCACATCGGGAACAAACACCGCTTCGGTGCCTCCGCGCGCACGCACCGCACGGCACAACGCGTGACCGTCGGCGCCGGCGATCGGCGTCTCGCCCGCACTGTACACCTCGGTGATGAGCAGCACCTCGAGGCCGGAGAGCACCGCGCTGAAGTCATCGAGCAGGTCGCGCGTGCGCGTGTAGCGGTGCGGCTGGAACACGACCACCAGACGCCGGCCGGGGAAGGCTGCGCGCGCTGCCTCAATCGTGGCGGCGATCTCGCGCGGATGGTGTGCGTAGTCGTCCACGAGGATCACTTCACCGCCATTGACCGGCAGGCGCCCATTGATCTGGAAACGCCGGCCGATGCCGGAAAAAACTGCAAGCGCGCGCTGCATGGCAGTCTTCTCTACGCCGAGCTCGTGGGCGATGGCGACAGCAGCGAGCGCGTTCAGCACGTTGTGCCTGCCGGGATGGCTCAAGGTAGCCTCGAGCCAGTCCGGCTCACCGCACCGCGCCACCCGGAAGTGCATGACCAGCCCCTCTTGGCGGATATCGATGGCGCGCAGATCGGCTTCCGGGACGGTGCCGTAGGTGAGCACGGGCTTGTGCACGCGCGGCAGAATTTCGCGCACCACCGGGTCGTCGAGGCACAGCACCGCGAGCCCGTAGAACGGCAGATTGTGCAAGAAATCCACGAACGCCTGTTTGAGCCGCCCGAAGTCACCGCCGTAGGTGGCCATGTGGTCGGCGTCTATGTTGGTTACAACCGCCATAAACGGCATCAGGTGCAGGAACGAGCCGTCGCTTTCGTCGGCCTCTGCGACCAGGTACTGCCCACGCCCGAGCCGCGCGTGCGCACCGGCGCTGTTTAGGCGACCGCCGATGACAAAGGTCGGGTCGAGCCCGCCCTCGGCGAGCAGGCTTGCGATGAGGCTGGTGGTGGTGGTCTTGCCGTGCGTGCCCGCGACGGCGATGCCGCGCTGCAGGCGCATCAGCTCGCCGAGCATCTCGGCACGCGGCACCACCGGGATTTTGGCCGCGTGCGCCTCCTGGACCTCGGGGTTGTCTGCCCCCACCGCCGAGGATACGACACAGACATCCGCTCCCCTCACCCACGACCGATCGTGGCCGATGTGCACAGCGATGCCAACTGCGCGCAGGCGCCTAGTATTGGCCGACTCGCGCAAGTCCGAGCCGGAGACCGCAAAACCCAGGTTGTGTAGTACCTCGGCAATCCCACACATACCCGCGCCGCCGATACCAACGAAGTGCACACGCTTTACTCGATCACGCATGAATCGCCTCCAGGCACGCCTGCGCCACAGCCTCATCGGCGTCGGTGACCGCAAGAGCGCGCGCGGCCGAGGCCATCTTTATCAAGGTGGTGCGGCTGGCGGCGAGCTCGACAAGCAGCTGCGACAGCCGTTGCGGTGTGAGCTGCGCTTGTGGGAGCAGTACCGCCGCGCCGCGACCGCAGAGAAAATACGCGTTGGCCGTCTGGTGATCGTCCACCGCGTAGGGATACGGCACCAGGATCGCCGCCGACCCGGAAGCGGCCAGTTCGGCGACGGTCATGGCGCCAGCGCGACACAGCACGAGATCGGCCCACGCGTAGGCCTGCGCCATGTCATCGATGAATTCGCTGACCCTCACGCCCTGCTCGCCGCCGCAGGCCATGCGGTAGGTATTGGCCGACGTTGCCAGGTTCCCGCGGCCGCACTGATGCCAGACCTCCGGACGCTCGGCCTGCGGCAAGCGTTGGAGCGCCCGCGGCACGATCTCGTTGAATACGGCCGCGCCGAGGCTGCCGCCAATCACGAGCAGGCGCAACCGGCCGCTGCGCCCGGCGAGCCGCTCGGCAGGCGGCGGCAGCATTGTGATCTCACCACGCACCGGATTGCCGACCACGCGCACATCAGCGCGGCGGAAGGCGCCGGGGAATCCGGCCAGTACCCGGTCGGCTGCGAGCGCGAGCAGCCGGTTACTGAGACCGGCGATGGCGTTCTGCTCGTGGATAATAAGCGGTGTGCCGGTCAGCACGGCGACCAACCCGCCCGGCACGGCGGCGAATCCGCCGAGCGACAGCACCACCGCCGGCCGGTGCTGGCGTAACACCCGCCACGCCTGGCGCATGGCGCGCGCGAGCATGAATGGCAGTCGCAGCCAGGCGGCGAGCCCGCTGCGGCGCACGCCACGCATCTCGAGCCACTCAAACGCGATCGGCAGTCCCGAGGCCGGCACCGCACGCGCCTCAATACCCTCGCGCGTGCCGAGCCAGACGACCGGCACGCGCTGCGCGACGAGACGCCGCGCCACAGCGAGAGCGGGAAACACGTGCCCGCCCGTGCCACCCGCCATGATCAGCACCCCACCGCTCATGCCCTGTACCTCCAGCGGGCTAAGCGCGCCTCGCGCTCGATGCGCAACAGCAGCCCCGCCGCCGTGCAGCAGACAAGCAGACTCGATCCGCCGTAGCTCACGTACGGCAGCGTAAGCCCCTTGGTCGGCAACATACCCATGTTCACGCCCATGTTGATTATCGCCTGGCAGGCGATCAGAAGCCCCAGGCCCTGAGCAAGGCGCGTGCCGAAGTCGAGGCCAGCACGCGCGGCGGCGCGCGCGATGGCGAAGGCGCGCAGCGTAATCACGGCGAAAAGCGCGATCACGGCCAGCACGCCGAGTAGACCCAACTCCTCGGCAATCACGGCGAACAGAAAATCCGTGTGCGCTGCCGGCAGATAAAAGAGCTTCTGCACGCTCGCGCCCAGCCCCGCCCCCAGCCACTCCCCGCGCCCGAAGGCGATGAGCGCCTGGGTGAGTTGGAAACCGCTCCCGAAAGGGTCGGCCCAAGGATCGAGGAAGCTTGTTACACGCTCGAGGCGGTAAGGCGAGATCAGCGTGAGTGCCACCATTCCGCCCAGCCCGGCCGTGAGTACGAGCGCGAAATGCCAGAAGCGCACACCGCTGAGGAACAACAAGCCAAGCACCGTAAGGCAGATCACCACCACGCTGCCTAAGTCCGGCTCTTTGAGCAGCAGCATCCCGACCACGGCGACTACCAGGCTCACGACGAGGATGCCGCGGGTGAAGCGCTTGAGTTCTGCCTCCCGGCGCACCAGGTAGCCAGCGACGTAGACCACTAGGAAGAGCTTCATCAGTTCCGAGGGCTGCAGGGTCACCAGCCCCAGGCGCAGCCAGCGCGAGCTGCCGTTGACTTGCACGCCCACACCGGGGATGAACACCGCCACACATAGCGCCATACCAGCCAGCAGCAGGTACGGCCCCCCGGCTTCCCACCAGCGGATGCGCATGTGCGCGCTAAGCGCCATCGCCACCAGCCCCACGGCCACGTAAGCGCCGTGGCGGATCAGGTAATAGCTCGACAGCCCGTGGCTGCGCTCGGCGTAGGCGACCGAAGCGGAGTACACCATCACCAGGCCGAGCGCGAGCAGCGCGAGCACACTCCCGAGCAGCCACAGGTCCCAGGGGGCGCGGGCGTGCCCGGCGACGCGCACGGAGGCATCGGGGGCGATGGCAGCCGTCATCCGATCAGCTCCTGTACCGCCTTGCGGAACGCCTCGGCGCGATGCACGTAATCACGAAACATGTCGAAGCTTGCGCAGGCCGGCGAGAGCAGCACCGTATCCCCGGGCCGGGCGAGACGCGCGGCCGTCGCCACTGCTGCACGCATGTCTGGTGCATGCACAACAGGCACCTGACAGCCCTCGAGCGCCTGCTCGATCCGCGGCGCATCGCGCCCGATCAGCACGACCGCGCGCGCATGCGCGACCACCGCCTCGCGCAGCGCCGAGAAATCCTGACCCTTGCCATCGCCGCCCGCGATCAGAATCGCGGGGCCAGGCATGCCCGTCAGCGCCGCGACGGTGGCACCCACATTGGTACCCTTGGAATCGTCTATGTAGCGTACGCCGTTTCGCTCGGCCACACATTGGGCGCGGTGCGGCAGCGCGCGGAATGCGCGCAACGCTTCGCGTTGTGCGGCAAGCGGCACATTCAGGGCCTCGGTCAGCGCCATCGCGGCCAGCACGTTGGCCAGGTTGTGTCGGCCTTCAAGCGGCACCTCGGCGGCCGGCAGGAGCAGCGTGTCACCGCGCGCAAGCCAGGTGACGCCACGCTGCGCAACAAGACCGTAGTCCGCAGGCCCGCGCGGCGCGCCGAGACCGAAATAGACGACGGACCGCCCCGGCTTGCGCATTCGCAGCGTGATCGAATCGTCGGCGTTGAGCACCATGCGACCATTGCCATGGAAAATACGCGCCTTGGCTGCAGCGTACTCCTCCAGGCTCGCATAGCGGTCCATGTGGTCGGGTGTCACGTTAAGCACCACAGCCGCCGCCGGCGCGAGACTGTAAGTGGTCTCAAGCTGGAAACTCGAGAGCTCGAGCACGTAGCAGTCCGGCGCTGCGTCGTCGGCCTCCTGCTCCAGCAGCTCGAGCACTGGCGTGCCGATGTTGCCGCCCACGGCCACGCGCAAACCGGCCGCAGCGCACATGGCGCCGGCCAGCGCCGTTACGGTGCTCTTGCCGTTGGTGCCGGTGATGGCAAGCACCGGGGCGCGCGGCGCTGCGCGCGCGAAGAGCTCAATGTCACCGATCGGCCTTGCCCCGCGGGCGATGGCCTGCGCAAGGGGCGGCTCCTTGAGCGAAATTCCCGGACTCGCCACCAGCAACTCCGCCTCGCGCAACCAGTCCGCACGCCAGCCCCCGGTATGCACCTCGACGTGAGTGAGCGCCTGCCGCAGCGGCTCGAGCATGGGCGGTGTGGCGCGCGTGTCAAGGACGCGCACTGCGTAGCCGCGCGCGGTGAGGTAGCGAGCGCAGGAAAACCCCGTCAGCCCGAGACCCAACACGAGCGCGCGCCTAGTCTGCGTGTGTGTCATCGTTGCCAAGGCGTTGGTCATACCTTTGTCTGAGTCCCCGACTCTCCACGTTCATCATTCGCCTATACTTCGCGGCCATATGCGGATCACTAGAAGACGATCGCTGATCGCTTACCCTTTAGCGTATCTTCAGCGTCGCCAGCCCAACCATCACTAGCACGAACGAGATAATCCAAAAACGCACGATCACGCGCGGCTCCGGCCAGCCCTTGAGCTCGAAGTGGTGATGCAGTGGCGCCATACGGAAGACGCGCCGGCCGGTAAGCTTGAACGAGGCCACCTGCAGCATCACCGACACCGTCTCCATCACGAAGATCCCGCCCATGATGAACAGCACGATCTCCTGGCGGATCGAGACCGCCGCTGCGCCGAGCGCCGCGCCGAGCGCAAGCGCGCCAATGTCGCCCATGAACACCATGGCCGGATAGGTGTTGAACCACAGAAAACCGAGTCCTGCGCCCACGATCGCCGCGCAGAATACCAGCACCTCCCCCGCTCCGGGGATGAACGGGAAGCCGAGGTAGGCGGAAAAGTTGTAGTGGCCCATCACGTAGGCGAAGATCGCCAGGCCCCCGGCCACCATGACCGTGGGCATGATGGCGAGCCCGTCGAGCCCGTCGGTGAGGTTCACGGCGTTGCTCGAGCCGACGATGACGAGATAGGCGAGCACCACGAACAACGGGCCGAGGTCCACAAAGATGTTCTTGAAGATCGGCAGGATGAGCTGTGTTTCGGCCGGCTGCCGGGCGGTGTAATAGAGAAAGACCGCCGCCGCGAGGCCCGCAACCGACTGCCAAAAGAACTTCTGCCGCGCGCCGATCCCGCGCGGGTCCTTGTTGACGATCTTCCTCCAGTCGTCCACCCAGCCGATCGCACCGAATGCCGCGGTTGTGAACAGCAGCACCCAGATGAAGCGGTTGGTGAGATCGGCCCAGGCGAGGGTCGCCACAAACACTGCCACCAGGATCAGCGCCCCGCCCATGGTGGGTGTGCCGGCCTTGGCGAGGTGCGTGTGCGGACCGTCGCGGCGGACCGTCTGGCCGATTTTCACGGCGGTGAGCCGGCGGATCATCACCGGCCCGACCCACAGGCTGATGGCAAGCGCGGTCAGCACCCCGAGGATGCCGCGCATCGTCAGGTAGTGGAAGACGTTGAAAAACGAGTATGAGGGCGTGAGCCACTCGAACAGGTGATAAAGCACTCAGCCCTCCTCCTTGCGCGCCGCGCTGGAAACGCGGCGAACGATACCGGCCACGACCTGCTCCATGTGCATGACACGCGAGCCCTTGACCAACACCGTCATGTCGGCGTGCATGCAGTCCTGCAGTGCGTCCACGAGCCGCGCGGGGCTATCGAAGTGGCGAGCGCCTTTCCCATAGGCCGCGACGGTGTGGCGGGTGAGCTCGCCCAGGGCGAACAGACGATGAACGTTGAGCCGCCGCGCCAGTTCACCCACGCGCCGGTGGATATCCGCTGCCTGCTCGCCAAGCTCCACCATGTCGCCGAGCACCAGCACGCGCTCGCCCTTGAACTCGCGCAGCACTTCGAGACCAGCGGCGAGCGAGGCGGGATTGGCGTTATAGGTGTCGTCGATGACGCGCGCGCCGCTGATGCCCTCCTTCAACTCGAGCCGGCCTGCGACCGCCTTGAGTTTCGCTAGCCCGTCTTTCACCTCCTTGAGGCCGGCGCCGGCCTGCAGCGCAGCGGCAGTGGCGGCGAGCGCGTTCATCACATTGTGACGTCCGAGCAGAGGCATGCGCATTTCGATATCCCCCTCTGTGGTTTTCAGTTGCACTCGGCAGCCGTCGGTGTCGAGGGCGTACTGCGCTGTGACGTCCGCGGCGTGCTCAAGGCCGAAGCTCACCACGCGATGCGCCGCAGCGAGTTGCTTCCACAACGCGAAGTGCGGGTCGTCGGCGTTGAGCACAGCGACCCCCTCGCGCTGCAGCCCGGCGATGATCTCCCCTTTGGCGCGCGCCACCTCCACCACCGAACCGAGCCCCGCAAGGTGGGCCTCGGAGGCGTTGGTAATGACCGCGACAGTCGGTCGAGCCGTCCGCGTGAGGTAGTCGATCTCGCCGCGATGGTTCATGCCCATCTCGATGACCGCGTACCGGTCGGTCGCGCGAAGCCGCAGCAGCGTGAGCGGCACACCGATGTCGTTGTTCAGGTTACCCTGCGTAACACAACCGGGCCCGGTCTCGGCGAGGATGGCGCCAATCATTTCCTTGACCGTGGTTTTGCCGTTGCTGCCGGTGACGGCGATAAGCGGGATACCGAACTGCCGGCGCCAGAAGGCGGCGAACTCGCCGAGGGCGCGGCGCGTGTTGCCCACCTGGACGTAGGGCAGCGTTGTCTCAAGGGCGCGCTCAAACAGCCCCCCGGTCGCACCGGCGGCGACAGCCTCGGCCACGAAATCGTGGCCGTCGTGGCGTTCGCCGCGGATGGCGACGAACAGATCGCCGCGTCGCAACGTGCGCGTGTCGATGGACACGCCGGTGAATACCGCGTCGCGTCCAACGTGCCGGGCCTTGAGCGCATCGCAGAGCAGCGAAAGCGACATCATGCCGCGGCCTCCCCGAGCAGCGCGGCCACCGTCGCGCGGTCGCTGTACGGCCGGCGCTCCTCGCCGATCTGCTGATAGTCTTCGTGACCCTTGCCCGCCACCAGCACGATGTCCTCAGCCCGCGCGTTCGCGATGGCATGCGCGATCGCGCGCCGTCGATCGCGTATCACCTGCGGCCGTCGGGACATGCCAGAGAGGATGTCATCGAGGATGCGCTGGGGATCTTCACGCCGAGGATTGTCGTCGGTGAGAATCACCACGTCAGCAAGTGTTTCGGCCACGCGCCCCATCTCAGGGCGTTTGCCTCGGTCACGCTCGCCACCGCAGCCGAAAACGCACACGATCCGGCCGCGTGCGTGCATGCGCAGTGCCTTGAGCACTTGCTCGAGGGCGTCGGGGGTGTGCGCGTAATCCACGATCACCTGCGGGCGGCCGCCGCCACCGAAGCGCTCGGCGCGGCCGGGCACCGGACGCAGGCGTGCGAGCCTCTCGGCGGCCTCGCCAAGATCCACGCCGAGGGCGAGCAGCGTGGCGAGACAGGCGAGCAGGTTGTAGGCGTTGAAGTGGCCAAAAAGCGGACTTGTGAATGCGATCTCGCCAAGCGGTGTCATTGCACGCAGCGCAAGCCCCTCGGGCAGCAGTCGCAGCTCAAGCGCGCGCACCTCACCGCCCTCAAGCCCGTAGGCGAGCGTCACAAGCCGCCTGTGCGTGCGCGCCAGCAGCTCGCGCCCGAAGGGATCGTCCTGGTTGATCACGGCGTACTTTAGCGCGGGGAAGTCAAACAGTTTGGCCTTGGCCGCGGAGTAGCGTTCCATATCGTCGTGATAGTCGAGATGGTCGCGAGTGAGATTGGTGAACACCGCGACATCGAGGGCGCAGGCATTCACGCGCCCCTGATCGAGGGCGTGCGAGGAGACCTCCATGCAAACATGGGTAGCGTCCTGTGCCAGGAACTCCGCGAGAAGCCGGTGCAGTGTGATCGCATCAGGGGTAGTGTGCGGCGTGGAATCGAGCGCACCGGGAAAACCATAGCCGAGCGTGCCGATGATTGCGCAGCGGCGCGCCGTACGTCTCCCGGGGCCGTTGAGCGCCTGGGCAAGAAGCTGGGTCGTTGTCGTCTTGCCGTTGGTGCCGGTAACACCGATGATGGTCAGCCGACGCGACGGCGAACCATAGAAGCGGTCAGCGATCGGCCCAAGTTGCTGACGAAGCTGTGCCACTGCGAAGGCTGGCACGTCGAGCGCCGGTGCCGCAAAACCGTCTCCGGCCTCGTAGATCACAGCGGCCGCGCCGCGGGCGATGGCATCTTTGATATACCGGCGGCCGTCGGCGGCCGCGCCCGGAAGCGCGAAGAATGCCTCTTGCGGGCGCACGGCGCGGCTGTCCAGGCTCAGACCCCTGATCTCGCGATCCGCCTCCGCGGCAGGCACAGCGGCGAACCCTTCTAGCAGTTCGCGCAGGCGCATCAGGGCACCTCCGCTGCCTTTGGCATGCCATCGTGCTGCGCGGTCATCAGCGGCACAGGCCGCCGCGGCGGCGCGTCAGGCGGGATGTCGAGCAGTCGCAATGCACCTGCCATCACGCGCGCGAACACCGGTGCGGCGACCTCGCCGCCGAAGTATCTGCCGCGCTTCGGTTCGTCCACCATCACGACCATCACCAGACGTGGATGGCTCGCTGGCGCCATCCCTGCGAACCAGGCAACGTAGCGATCCTCGCTGTAACGGCCCGCGATAAGTTTGCGCACCGTACCGGTCTTGCCGGCCACTCGGTAGTCGGCCACCTGGGCAGACATGCCGGTGCCACTCGATACCGCCTGCTCAAGCATCGCGCGCAATTGCCGTGCGGTGTGCGGCGAGAACACATGTTCAGCAGCGGGCGGCGGCGCCTGGGACGCGAGCACGGTAAGCGGCAATGCCAGCCCGTCGTTGGCAAGCGCCGCATAGGCGCGCGCCAGTTGCAGCGGGGTGATCGAGATGCCGTAGCCGAACGCGAGACTCGCCTGGTCGAGCGGCATCCAGCTCGAAGGGGGATTGAGCATACCCGGGCTCTCGCCGGGCAGCCCCACACCTGTCGGCTCGCCAAAGCCGACCCCACGCAGCACGCTCCAGAGGCTGGCGCGTTCGAGTGCCAGCGCGATCTTGGCCGCGCCGACGTTGGATGATTTCTCGATCACACCGCCAAGCGTGAGCGTGCCGTAGTCGTGCGCGTCGCGAATGAGCTTCCCGCCGACCTTGAATACCCCCGGCGTGGTGGTGATGCGCGTGGCTGGACTGAACCGGCCGCTCTCGAGCGCCGCGGCGATGGTAAAGGGCTTGAGCGTGGAGCCGGGCTCGAACAAGTCAGTGACCGCGCGGTTGCGAAATACGACCGGACTCCTCAAGGTCTCGCGGTTGTTTGGGTTGAAGTCCGGCTCGTTTACGAGCGCGAGCACCTCGCCACTGCGCGCATCGAGCACGATTGCACTTCCAGCGCGCGCGTTGTGTGTGGCTACGGCGTGCCGAAGTTCGCGGTAGGCCAGGTACTGGATGCGCCGGTCAAGCGACAACCTGAGGTCGCGGCCCGAAACCGGGAGTGCGAGCGACTCGACCACCTCCACGACATTGCCCTGAAGGTCCTTGAGCACGCGTTTTAGGCCAGGTTGCGCACGCAGATGTTTGTCGTAGGCAAGTTCCACGCCCTCTTGACCCTGGTCGTCTATGTTGGTGAAGCCGATCACGTGCCCGGCCACCGGCCCGAGGGGGTAGTAGCGTCGGTATTCACGCAGTAGCGCCACCCCAGGGATCCCGAGGGCCATCACGCGCTCGGCCATCTCTGGGGTGACGTGCCGCTTGAGATACATAAACTCGCGTCCGCGGTGCCGCTCAAGCTGCCGCGCGATCTCCGCGCTTGTGAGCCCGAGCAGCGCTGCGAGTTTTGCAAACTGCCGCGGCTGCGCGGCCAGTGTATCGGGATGCGCCCAGACCGAGTCCACGGGCGTGCTCACCGCAAGCGGCGCGCCGGTACGGTCGAGAATCATGCCGCGATGGGCGTTGTCCTTAACGACGCGCGTGTGGCGCGAGGCGCCCTGCTGCTGGAGGTAATCGGCATCGAGCACCTGTAGCTCGATTGCGCGTGCAGCGAGCAACCCAAAGCCGGCGAGCAGAATACCGAGCACAAATTGCGCGCGCAGGCGATAGCTTTGGGGTGGACGGTCAACGGGACGGATCATGGATGCTTCTCCGTCACGCGAACCCCCGCGATATGCTCGGGCTGCGGCAGGTTCATGCCGAGACGTACGCGCGCCAACGCCTCGATGCGACGGTGCTGCGACCAGGCACCTTCCTCGAGCAGCAGCTTGCCCCACTCCACGTTGAGCGCGTCGCGCTCGGCCTGCAGGCGCGCGAGCTCGGTGTACAGCCGGCGACCTTCGTGGCGCAGCTCCACCACTGCGATCGCTGAGATCAGCACTGCTATGGCAAGCCAGGCGAGGCGGTCAACCATGGCCGTAAGGTGGGCGAGCGGCAGTGAGGGCCGTGTACGTTGCCAGGCGTTCGGCCACACGCAGCCGAGCGGAGCGGGCACGCGGATTGCGCAGTACTTCGGCCTCGGTCGGTCGCACGGCTTTGCCGATCAGCTTCAGGCGCACTCGCGCCGCGCCGGCCTGGTGCGCTGCGGTCACGGGTAGCTTCTGCGGGAGCCCCTCGCCCTTTGCCTCAGCGGCCAGGAAGCGCTTGACAAGACGGTCTTCCAGGGAGTGAAAGCTGATCACAGCGAGTCGCCCGCCCGGCGCGAGTGCCTCAACTGCCTGCGGCAGGGCCTCGGCCAGCTCCTCGAGCTCGCGGTTGACATGGATACGGATTGCCTGGAAGCTGCGTGTGGCGGGGTCCTTGCCCGGCTCGCGTCTGGCGGGGACCGCGCGCCGGACGATGGCGGCAAGCTGCGTGGTGGTCGTGATGGGCGCTTCGGCACGCGCGCGCACGATGGCGCGCGCGATGCGCCGCGCATAGCGCTCCTCGCCGTATTCGCGCAGCACGCGCTCGAGCTCGCGCTCGCTCGCGCGGGCGAGCCACGCCGAGGCCGGCTCGCCGGATTCGGGGTCCATGCGCATGTCGAGCGGGCCTTGCTCGCGGAAGCTGAAGCCGCGGCACGCCGTTTCGAGCTGCGGCGAGGAGACGCCGAGATCAAAAAGGATACCATCCACCCGGCCCGTCCAACCTTCGCGCGTGATCGCCTCCCCCAGTCTGGAAAACGGCAGGCGGCAGATTCGCACGCGCGCATCTGCGCCAAAGCGCGCACGCGCTGCCTCGACGGCCTGCGGATCGCGATCGAGCGCGAGCAGGCGTCCGTTCGGGCCAAGCCGTTCGAGCACACTTAGCGCGTGCCCGCCACGCCCGACGGTAGCATCCACGTAGATCCCATCCTCCCGCACACGCAATGCCTCCAGGACCTCCTCGTGCAGTACCGGGATGTGTTCAGGCCCACTCACCGCCTGCGCTAAAGTGACAGCCGCCGCAGCTCGTCCGGAAGGTCGCCGAACGTCTCGCCGCCCGCTTCCAGCCACTCGGCGCGGCGCGTGTTCCACGTCGCTGCGTCCCAGATCTCGAACTTGTTGCCCTGGCCGATCAGCATCACGTCCTTGTCCAGCCCGGCGAACTCGCGCAGCGGCAACGGCAGCAGGATACGGCCATTGCCATCGAGCTCGCACTCCGTGGCATGCCCAATGAGCAGGCGCTGCAAACGGCGCGCCTGCTTGTTGAAACTCGGCAATCTGATGAGCTTGCGTTCAATCTCCTCCCAATCCGGCAACGGATAGAGCAAAAGGCAGTGATCGCGATCCACCGTCAAAACCATCCTCCCCTCGCAATAACCCGCGAGCGTGTCGCGGTAGCGCATGGGGATGGCCAAGCGCCCCTTGCTGTCGAGGGTGAGAGGATTGACGCCGCGAAACATGGGAGGGTTGTGTCTATCTTATCCCACATTGTCCCACAATTTCCCACTTGATCACACTATAGATATTCAAATTAAAGGGTGTCAAGGAAAAACTCCCCGGAAGCAAAAACTTATTCTTTGCGTAACAGACAGTTAGCGGAGACTCACGGCATGAAGCCCAGAGCCCGGGCAATGAGAGGAGAATGAACGACAAATCGGTACGTCTCGCGGAAGAAAAATAAAGGAATAAAACGGAGGAAAAACATAAAACTAGAAGATAAATTTAAAGAATAATCATCTTCCGACCTCCTCCGTCGTCTCTGTATGTGCCCGCAAGGCGAATCTGCCGAAAACTTGAAGGAAGCGGAGTCAGCCGATAAGCCGGGTTCTGTCGTGGACAGCCATTCCTCTAGGACGTCTGTCACCAGACGCCTCAAGCGGCCTACCCGGACGCGGTGCGGGCCACACCTTAGCGTCCCTACTCGGCCTTGCTCCAGGTGGGGTTTGCCGTGCCGCGGTGTGTTGCCACCCGCGCGGTGCGCTCTTACCGCACCTTTTCACCCTTGCCGGCGCCGGAATCCCAAGCGCTTTGGCGGTCTATTTTCTGTGGCACTTTCCGTCGGCTCGCGCCGCCCAGGTGTTACCTGGCACCCTGCCCTGCGGAGCCCGGACTTTCCTCCCGATCGCTCGGGCGGCTGTCTGGCTGACTCCAAGCTAATTATACCACTTATGACAAGGACTTAGGCCGATTTACTCGCTCTCGACGGACTTGAGGACGAGGGCCCGGGCATAGAGGCGGTTACGGGGGACACCGGTGAGACGGGCAGCGAGGACGGCGGCCTGGCGCGCGGGCAATGCCTCGAGCAACACGCGCAGCACCCGCTCCGCCTCCTGCTCCTCGGACGGCGCCTCCTCTGCTCCCTCGACCAGCACTACGATCTCTCCGCGCTGCTGGTTCGGATCGGACCGCACCCAGGCGGCGAGCTCAGCGAGCGTACCCGGACGCACAGTCTCAAACTGCTTGGTCAGCTCGCGCGCGAAGACCGCGCGGCGCCCCGCGCCGAAGACCGCGGCCATGTCGATGAGACTGCCAACGATGCGGTGCGGGGCCTCATAGAAAACGAGGGTACGCATCTCACGACGGCGCGCCTCGAAAAATCGCCTGCGTGATGCAGCCTTGGGAGGCGGGAAGCCCTCGAAAGCGAAACGATCGCTGGGCAGGCCGGAGACAGAAAGCGCCGCGCAGACCGCGCACGCACCCGGCACGGCGCGTACCGCGATGCCAGCCTCGTGCGCGGCGCGCACGAGGCGATAGCCTGGGTCGCTCACGAGCGGCGTTCCAGCGTCGCTCACCAGTGCGATAGACTTGCCGTCACGTAGCTGCTCGATCAGGCGCGGGACGAGGCGGCGCTCGTTGTGCTCGTGGAGCGCGACCGTCGGGGTAACGATCCCGAAGTGTCGCAGCAGCTTGGCGGTTTCTCGCGTATCTTCTGCGGCAATGAGGTAGACCTCGGCGAGCGTACGCCGCGCGCGCTCGCTCATGTCGGCGAGATTGCCGATAGGTGTCGCGACCACATACAGCTGCGCGGGCGCGTTTGACACAGACCCCCCCGCTTCCGATACTTGACAGGCGCCGCTTGTGCGCATCATAGCATGATGACCTTTTCTGCATCCGAGTCTTCCCCTTCTGTCACCCTGTGTCGCCGCGCCTTTCTGCCAGGCGCCGCGCTGCTCGCCGCGATGCTCGCCGGATGCGAGACAGCGCGCGTGACACCGACCGAAGCGCCGGAGGTGCTCGCCATCATCGAGGCCGCCGGACAGGCCGAGCGGGCGGGTGAGCACCTTGTGGCAGCGCGCGAGTACGCGCGCGCTGCCGAGATGGCCGGCTCGCCGCGGCGCGAGGCGCTGCAGCTCAAAGCGGTAGGAGCACTCATCCAGGCCGGGCAGATCCGCGAGGCGCGTGAGCGCCTCCGTCGCGTGGACTTGACGGGCCGAGAGGCGCCGTACCGCGCGCGCAAGCTCATCCTCGAGGCGCGCCTGCTGTCCTTCGAGGGCGCGCACGAGCGCGCCATCCACCGCCTCAACGAAGCGGCACAACTGCGCCCTCTTGACCCCGCGCTGCTTGCCGAGATTCATCAGGTGCGCGCCGAAGAGGAGCTCGCGCTCGATAACCCAATCGGTGCGGTGCGCAACTACTTACAGTGCGAGCGTTACATCGTGGGTCGCGAAGCGATCGATGCGAACCAGGCTCAGCTCTGGAAGGTCCTAAGCGGTCTGCCGCGGTCGCGCTTGAAGACCGAGCTCGAGCTGGCCGGCGACCCGCTGCTCGCCGGCTGGCTGGAACTGGCGCTGCTCGCCGTCGAACATGCCGGCAGCGCCGGGGCGCTCGAACGCGCGATCGCCCAGTGGCGCGCGCGCTATCCCCAGCACCCGGCGGGGGCCTCGCTGCTTGAGGAGATCGCCAGCAGAAAACCGAGCCTCATCGGGCGCATCGAGCGCATCGCCGTGCTGCTGCCGCTCAGCTCCGACTACGCGCTCGCCGCCCAAGCGGTGCGCGACGGCCTGCTCGCCATGCACGCCGCCGATACCAACCCGGACAAGCCGCAGATAGAGGTCTACGACATCGGTGCCGACCCGTCGCAGGTCGTCGAGACCTACCGCCAGGCGGTACGCGACGGCGCGCAGCTCGTCATCGGCCCGCTCGGACGCGAAGCGGCGGACGTGCTGGTGCGGCGCGGCGACATCGCGGTGCCCACAATCTTGCTCAGCCATCTCGACGAAAATGCGACCAGCGGCTATCTCTTTCAGTTCGGTCTGCCGCCCGAGCAGGAGGCCCGCCAGGCCGCCGAGCGCGCCTGGCTCGACGGGCACCGGCGCGCCGCGCTGCTCTACCCGGCGAACCCTTGGGGCGAACGCCTGGCGAACGCCTTCCGCACGCACTGGCAGCGGCTTGGCGGCATCGTGGTGGCGGCCGCGCTCTACCACGAGCAGGAGAGTGATCACTCCGAGCCCATTCAGCACCTGCTTAACATCACCCAGAGCTTCGCGCGCAAGGAACGGCTCGAACGCCTGCTCGGCACGAAGCTCGCGTTTGACGCCGGTACCGCGCGCCGGCGCCATGACATCGACATGCTGTTTTTGGCCGCCGACGCGAGAAGCGGCCGGCTCATCAAGCCGCAGCTCGACTACTATCAGGCAGCCGATATTCCGGTATATGCGACCTCGCATATCTTCACCGGCCGCGGCGATCCGGTGCGCGATCTTGATCTTGAGGGCGTCATCTTTCCGGATATGCCATGGATGCTCGTCGCTGACGGCAAAGTCCAGCAGCTGCGCGAACGCCTGCAGGGTAATCACTGGCCGCACGCGCACAGCGACCTCGACCGTCTTTACGCGCTTGGCATGGACAGTTACGCCATCCTGCCGCACCTCAATCACCTGCGCCTTGCGCCCAACGCACGCTTCAGCGGCGTGACCAGCGTGCTCTGGCTCGACCCGCGCGGCCGGTTGCAACGCCAGATGCTTTGGGCACGCTTCCGCAAGGGTCTGCCGCGGCTGGTAGACTCCTTTCTCGAGCACAAGAGCCAGTTCGAAGTGCAGAGCACGCCTGGCGGCTGAGCGCCGTCGCAAAACAGGAAAGGGGTGGTATCACAACAGGGTTTTGGAAAATTCTACGGGAATTTGGAGATTTTGGATCAATGACGGATCGTCCCGCCGAGCACATTGCGCGCGGGCGCGAGGCCGAGGAACGGGCCTGCCGGTTTCTCGCCTCGCACGGTCTAGTGCTCGTGGCACGCAATTACCGTTGTCCGCATGGAGAGATCGACCTGGTGATGCGCGACGGCGAAGAGCTGGTGTTTGTAGAAGTCCGCCGGCGGGCCCGCGCCGACTATGGCACGGCCGCCGAGACCGTGGCGGGTCGCAAACAGAAGCGGCTGCGGGCGGCGGCAGAACATTTCCTGCAACGCCACCGCGACCATTCCACCCGGCCGTGTCGGTTTGATATTGTTAGCTTCACAGGCGAGGACCCTGCCCCGCAGTGGTTGCAGAACGCCTTCTAGACACGGAGCATCCATGGCCAAGGCAAGTAGCGAGATGACGGACACCACCGCGCTGCTCGCGCGGGTGAAAGGCAACTTCCAGGAGAGCATGCTCACGATCCGTGAGTGCATGGACGAGCTGGCGCCGCTCATCACGCTTGCTGCCTCGTACATGATCCAGGCGCTGCTCTCCGAGCGCAAGATCCTGGCCTGTGGCAACGGCGGCTCGGCTGCCGACGCGCAGCATTTCTCCGCCGAGCTGCTGAATCGCTTCGAGCGCGAGCGCCCTGGGCTGCCGGCCCTGGCACTCACCACCGATAGCTCCACACTCACCTCTATCGCCAACGACTATCACTTCGACGATGTCTTCGCCAAGCAGGTGCGCGCCCTCGGCCAGGCGGGCGATGTGTTGCTCGGCATCACCACCTCGGGTAACTCGCGCAACGTGCTCCGCGCCTTCGAGGCGGCACACGAGTGCGGCATGGTGTGCATCGCGCTGAACGGGCGCGACGGCGGAAAGGCGAACCAGGTACTCGACGAAAAGGACGTCAACATCGTCGTCCCCGGCACGTCCACGGCGCGTATCCAGGAAGTGCATGGCCTCATCATCCACTGTCTCTGCGACCTCATCGACTATCAGTTGCTGGGGCAGGGCTGAGGCCTGCCCCCTGAGGGTCTGCCCGGGCAGAAACTTGACCGCGAGCGAATCCAAGATCGTCCACGACCCGGCCCGCGAGCTCGGCAAACGGCTCGCGGCAGTACCGCGGCCCATCGTTTTCACCAATGGCTGCTTCGACCTCCTGCATCGCGGGCACGTCGCCTATCTCGAAGAGGCGGCGGCACTCGGCAAGAGCCTGATCGTGGGTGTCAACACCGACGCCTCGGTGCGACGGCTTGGCAAGGGGAACGACCGGCCAGTCAACCCGCTCGAGGATCGCATGCACGTGCTGGCAGCGCTCGGCTGCGTGACACTGGTCGTGCCGTTCGATGAAGATACCCCGCTCGCACTCATCCGCGCCGTGCGCCCCGATCACCTGGTCAAGGGTGGCGACTGGCCACCGGAGAAAATCGTCGGTGCCGACTTCGTGCGCAGCTACGGCGGTCGGGTGCATTCCATCCCCTTCCGCTTCCAGCGTTCGACGAGCGAGTTGCTGCGACGCATTCGACACGGTCATGGCTGAGCTTGCGCGTCGCTTTCTCGAGTCGCTGCGCTCGGCGCTCGGTACGGAAAATGTTTTGACCGATCCCGCCGACTGCTGGCCGTATGGACTCGATAACTCGCGCGAACTCGCCCGACCAGACGCTGTTGCTTTCGCCACGACTGCTGCAGAAGTGCGCGAGACAGTGCGGCTGTGCAACAAGCACGAGGTGCCGATCGTGGCGCGCGGCCGCGGCACGAACACCACGGGCGGGGCCGTGCCGCTCGCCGGGGGGCTTGTGCTTTCACTCGAACGCATGAATCGCATCCTCCACACCGATCCAGCTAACCGCCTGATGCGTGTCGAGCCGGGTGTGCTCAACCAGGCCGTACAGGAAGAGGCCGCGCGGCACGGGTTCTTCTGGCCGCCCGACCCCTCGAGCGCGGCCTTCTGTACCGTGGGCGGCAATCTCGCACTCAATGCTGCCGGACCGCGCGGCGTGAAATACGGCACACCGCGCGAGAACACGCTCGGGCTCAGCGCCGTCACCGGCGCGGGGGTGGAGATCGCGACCGGTTTCTACACCACCAAAGGGGTGGTCGGCTACGACCTCACGCGACTGATCATCGGCTCGGAGGGCACGCTCGCGATCATCACCGAGGCCACGCTCAAGTTGACACCACTGCCCGAGGCGCGACGCACGCTGCTCGCTGTGTATCGCGACGTGCGCGCCGCCACCGAGGCGGTTGTACGCATCATGTCCCAGCCGGACAACCCGAGTGCGCTCGAGTTCATGGATGCGCGCGCGATTGAGATGATTCGCGGCTACGCCAGGATCGGGCTGCCGCATGGAGCGGGTGCATTGCTCATCATCGAGGTGGATGGTTCCGCGGCAGGCATCGAGCAGGCGACGGCGATGGTGACGAGGGCAGCGGGCGGTGACGGACTGATTGAGCTTTACAACGCGCGCACGGACGCGGAAGCCATGGCCTTGTGGGAGACGCGCAAGGCGCTCTCACCGGCACTGCGTCACATCGCGCCACATAAACTCAACGAGGATGTGGTCGTTCCGGTCGCGCGCATCCCAGCGTTGATCGAGGGTTTGGAGCAGATCGCGCACGAGTACGGCATCCCGATCGTGAACTTCGGACATGCCGGCAACGGCAATATTCACGTCAACTTGCTCTACGACACCCAGAACCCAGTCGAGGCACGCAACGCCCTGCCCGCGCTCGCACGCGTCTTCGATCTCACACTCGCGCTTGGCGGTACGCTCTCCGGCGAGCACGGCATCGGTCTTGCCAAGCGCGACTACATCGCCCGCGCCCTCGACCCTCCTGTACTCGCCCTCATGCGCGCCATCAAGCGCGAGTTCGACCCGAAAGGCATTCTCAATCCTGGAAAAATCTTCCCACCCGCGAGTGCGTGAGTGGTCAGCCCGCATCTCCCCGCCCCCTGCGAAAGGTGAGGCGGCGTAGCGAGATTGATTGCGCCCGGGACCGCCGCGATTGATCTTATATACGTTCATTCGCGTCGCCGAACGGGCGGGCGCTGCGGTGCGCCCCGGCGGGAACAGAGTGAGGGGAGATGCACCGTCGGCCCCGGCGCACCGCTTATCGTCCCGCCGCACTCTGCCAGACCCCCTGCCCGCTATGCTTAGCCACAACCTCTTATCATAAAAAAGGAGCAACGAATGAGGCGTTTCCTGCTGCTGTTCGCACTCGTTTCCCTGCCCGCCGCGGCGGACGACATAGACCAGATCAACCAGCTCATCCAGGCGGAATTTCGCCTGCTTTCCGAGGACGTGGCGGCAGCCACAAGCTACAAGGCCGTGATCCCGGCCAGGCCGCTCGGGATCGCGGGCTTCGACATCGGTTTCGAAGTCACCGCCACGAAGCTCGCCAACAAAGAGGCCTGGGACCGGGCCAGCTCTGGCTCCGCCCCCTCGACCGTGTACGTGCCGAAAATACACGTGCACAAGGGGCTACCGCTTGGCCTTGACCTCGGCGCGTTCTTCGCGAGCGCGCCAGACTCCAATATCAATCTCTGGGGTGCAGAGCTGCGCTATGCGATTCTCCAAGGAGGCGTGGCTCAACCCGCCCTTGGCCTGCGCGCGACGTACTCCAAGCTCACCGGCGTGGACCAGCTCGACTTCAACACAACGGGGCTGGAGCTGACGATCTCGAAGGGGTTTGCCTTCTTCACTCCCTATGCCGGCCTTGGCCACATCTGGGTCAAGTCCACGCCGGTCGGCGTGAGCAACGTGCTGGCGGAGGACTTTGGCCTTAACAAGTACTACGTCGGCGGGAACTTCAACTTTGTGGTCATTAACCTCGCCATCGAGGCCGACAAGACGGGCGATACGACCTCGTACAACGCGAAGTTTGGATGGCGGTTCTAGGTAGACTCCTGCGGTTTCGCGATCGCCCACCTTAGCGGTGTGTCCACACAATCGGGGGAGGTTCATACCAAAGCGGTGCTGCGATTGCTGCGCGGTGCGGATCTCAATTCGCGACCTTTGGGAGCTCGATGTCACGGCAGCGGAGCTCGCCGGGTGAATGTGCAGCGCGCCAAACGGCCGGTAGCGCTAGCGCGCGAGGACGCCAAGCAGTTGCTGGCGCAGCTCGATGGCGCGCTCTGGCTCCTCATGAGCCCGATCTGCGGCTCGGGACTGCGGCTGACGGGGCGCTGCGGCTGTGCGTGAAGGTTATCGATTTCCACTACCGGCAGACCATCGTGCGTGATGCTCAAGGCCAGAAGCTTTGCCTCACCACCCTGCCCGACCACCTGATCGAACCCCCCGCGTAGCCATCTCGTCCAGGCCTGTCTGCCTTATGCGTTGGCGAAGAAGTACCCCAATTATCGACCGTGAATCGGGATGGCGTTACGTCTTTCTCTTCGAAGCACCGTTCCTGGGGACCCAAGTTCGAATGCCATTCGTCGATATCCCCCTGCTTGGCGTTAACGTGCAGCGCGCGATGAAGACCGCCGTCCATGCTGCCGAAATCAGCAAGCCGACGAGCGTACACACACACAATGTACCACTCGTTCGCTACACATCTGCTAAAGGCCGGCTACGATGTCCACACCGTCCAGGAGTCAGTGGGAAACAGCGACGCGATCGTGACAATGATCTACACGCACTTGCTCTAAGGGGGGCGACACGCCGCGCACAGTCCGCTCGATGGGCTCGTGTCCCTGGCCTGTCGTCCTGGCGCGTCGAGGAACCTGGGTTTGGGGATAACCGCTAGTGTCGTACTTTAACTGGGTCAGTCGTTTCTTATTAAAAAAACGACCCTCGAAGGGGTTATCGGCTACACGCCTGATTCGTTCTGACCGGGCCACAATTTCTCGTTCTGACCTTGGCGGGGCACGTCCCGCATAAGGTGCGAAGCGCGTTACGCCGTCTTCTATAGCCGTTTCCTGGCATGCAGGACGGTATAACCGATGGCCGCATCCCCTTCGTAGTAAACGATTACGCCATCAGTCAACTTACTTTCGGTGGCGAGGCTGGGCCTCTTGCAATTCACGTACAAAACGCCCCCGCCGGCTCACAGGAAAACACACAACGTGTCCCGGGGTGCCTGGTTAACAGCAGGGACGAGCCTTAAGCAATCTTGCTTGAAGGTCTGATATGGCCACCACTACGTCCTCTTCTCAAGAGACCTGAGCCGGTGTCGGGAATGCCTGATAACAAATCCATCGTTGCGCAACACCTTGTCGTCAGCTCGACGTATTCTTCTGTGATGTACGACCAAGGCTCATCCACGAGTCTAACCCTGACACCGACTGGTAAGCTCATATTCTTCTACATTATTTGGCCCTTCCCAATACGGCGCCCTACCTATTGGTCAATACCTTCTCGAAGAGGGCTTTGTCTGCCGAACTGAAACAGCAGGCGATGATCTCGTCGAATTTGTCTTCGTACTCGCGCATGACGCAGATCGCGATCCGGGCGGCTTCACTCTTGGGGTAGCCGTAGGCCCCGGTGGAGATCGAGGGGAAGGCGATGGTCTTTACGCCGTTTTTCAACGCAAGCTCGAGCGAGTTACGGTAGCAGTTGGCGAGTAACGTGGCTTCGTTCGCTTTGCCGCCCTGCCACACGGGGCCGACGGTGTGGATGACGTACTTCGCGGGGAGCTTGAAGCCAGGGGTGATCCTGGCCTCGCCTGTGGGGCAGCCGCCGAGACTGCGGCAATATTCCTTCAACTCAGGGCCGGCGGCGCGGTGGATGGCACCGTCCACACCCCCACCGCCAAGCAGGGTCTCGTTGGCAGCATTGACGATGGCATCCACTTCGAGGGTAGTGATGTCGCCCTGGACGACCTTGATCATGACACGCCTGCACGTTAAGAGAAGGGGATTTTACTGTGCTTGCGACGCGCGAAAAATGGTCTCACAAAAACGACCCTGCCGTGCCAGCGCTGGCGGCAAAAACATTGCGCCAATCGCGCTTTTTCCATCGTCTCAAGCCGTGGGGGCCGCGCACGCAGAGCAGGTGCCGCCGCTTTGGCCTGGCCTCTGACAGCGAATTACTTCACGATCCTGAGTGTGGGGCGACCGCCGCGCGGTGGCTTGTCGTCCGGCTCGGGCGGGGTCTTGCTGGGGCTGTCTTCCCCCGGTCCGGGCGCGGGGAAGGACACGCCCTGGCCGTTCTCGCGCGCGTAGATCGCGAGCACAGCATGCATCGGCACCTCGATAGCGTGGCTCGCACCACCGAAGCGCGCGGCGAAGCGCAGCCATTCGTCGTCCTGCGCGTAGCCCTGTACGGCGCGCGGATGGATGTTGAGCACGATACGCCCGTTCTCCACATAGCGCTCAGGCACTTGCACTCCCGGCTGGCGCGCGTCCACGACCACGTGCGGTGTAAAGCCGTTGTCGACGGCCCAGTCGCGCACGGCGCGAAACAAATAGGTCTTAAGAGGGATCATCGCGACCGGGGGCGCGCGCGGGGGCTACTTGCCCGTGCGCATCGCTTTCTCCGCCTCGGTGAGACTCAGACGAAAGCTTTTGCGCGCGAACAGGCGCTCGGCGTATTCGAGGATGGGCCGGGCCTGACGCGGCAGGTCGATCTCATAGTACTTCAGGCGCCAGAGAATAGGCGCGAGCGAGCAGTCCACCAGCGAGAATTCCTCCCCGAGCGCGAAGGTGTGTTCTTTGAAAATCGGTGAGATCACGGTGAGTCCGTCGCGCAGGACTGTGCGTGCATGGGTAGCGCTGCGTTTGTCGCCGGTGAGGATATCAGGCAGCAACTTGTACCAATCTCGATCGAAGCGATACAGCATGAGCCGTGCACGGGCGCGCGATACCGGGTCGACCGGCATGAGCGGAGGGTGCGGCAGTCGCTCGTCCAAGTATTCGTTGATGACGTGCGAGGGATACAGCACCAGGTCGCGGTCCACCATGGTCGGGACTTCGTTGTACGGGTTGTAGTCGGCGAGCTCGCGCGGCTTCTTGGCCAGATCCACTTCGACGATCTGGCACTCGATGTCCTTCTCGAAAAGGACGATGCGTGTGCGGTGGCTCTGCGGATCGGTGGATCCGCAGTAAAGAGTCATGACGGACTTGCGGGGTGTGGTGAGCGTTACCATTCTCCCCTTTCCTCCGAAGGCAACGGGCGCGTCACGCCGCTGAATCGCCACTGGCTGTAGGGGCAGCTCCGTGGGCCGGCCATACGGACTGGCTCAGTGCTCGGCATTCCCTGGTAGGGTTCGATTTCGCGGCGGGATCAGTGGACGTCTTTCCAATACTCTTTCTTGAGCAGGTACGCGAACACCCAGAATACGGCCAGAAAGATCAACACAAAGATTCCCAACTCGTAGCGCACCAGCTTGACCGGCTCGCCGAGATAGACCAGGAAGTTGGTCAGGTCACGCATCGCAGCGTCGTATTCCTCGCGGCTCATGGTGCCGCGCCGTTCCAGCTCGAAGCGTTCGAAATGCATCAGACCGTCGGAACCCTTCTTGAACACCGCGCGCTGGTCGCCCTGCCACTCGTAGAGCACATGAGGCATGGCGACGTTCGGGAACACGATGTTGTTCCAGCCGCTCGGCGACTTGGAGTCGCGGTAGAAGCTGCGCATGTAGGTGTAGATCCACTCAGGTCCACGGGTGCGCGCCACAAGCGTGAGATCGGGCGGCACGGTGTTGAAGGCCGCGAGCGCGACCTCCTTAGGCATGACCGCTTTCATCAGGTCACCGACCTTGTCCGCGGCAAAGAGCAGGTTCTCCTTCACCAGCTCCTCGCTGATGCCAAGGTCCTCGCCCATGCGGTTGTAGCGCATGTAGGCAGCCGAATGGCAGGACAGGCAGAAGTTGACGAAGATGCGCGCACCGCGCTGCAGCGAAGGCTGGTCACCCAGGTCCACGTCCACGTGGTCGAGCTTCGCGTGCGAGCCCGCCGCCAAGGCAGCGCCAGGCGCGGTAAGAACGAATACCGAAAGTAACAAAAGCTTCTTGATGCTCATTTCTCGACCACCCTCTCCGGAACCGGCTTGGTCTTGTCGTACGTGGTGTACCACGGCATCAGCAGGAAAAAGGCGAAGTAGAGGACTGTGCCGATCTGCGCGATCAGCTTGTACAGCCCCTCGGCCGGCTTGGTGCCGACGTAGCCGAGTGCCAGGAACGCCACGATGAAGACCGCGAGCGCCAGCTTGTACATCCAGCCGCGGTAGCGAATAGACTTGACCGGCGAGCGGTCGAGCCACGGGAGGAAGAAAAACAGCAGGATGGCCAGGAACATGAGGATCACGCCCCAGACCTTGGCCTGCAGCGTAAAGAATCCGGCAAGTAGCACTAACGCGCCGGCCGCGGTGACTGCGCGTGCCCGCCTACCGCGCACGCTTACCAGCGTGAGAGCCGCAAGCAGCACGACGAACGGCACAAGAACCCAACTCACCATGTCGGCGGTGGTCGCGCGCAGGATCGAGTAGTACGGCGTAAAGTACCACAGCGGCTTGATCTCCGGCGGTGTTTGCAAAATGTTGGCCGGCACGAAGTTGTCGTGCTCAAGGAACCAGCCACCCAGCTCGGGCGCGAAGAACACGATCGCCGCAAAAACGATCAGGAACACGCCCACCCCGGCGATGTCCTTGACCGTGTAGTACGGGTGGAACGGGATGCCGTCGAGGGGCTTGCCGTCCGGTCGCTTGTGTTGCTTGATCTCGATGCCATCAGGATTGTTGGAGCCGACCTTGTGTAGTGCCACGATGTGCAGAAACACGAGCGCCGGCAGGATCAGCACCGGCACGAAGAAGTGCAGCGCGAAGAAGCGGTTGAGTGTGGCGTCCGAGACCACGAAGTCACCGCGGATCCACTCCGCGAGCGTCGGCCCAATGAGCGGGATCGCATCGAACAGCGAGATGATCACCTGCGCGCCCCAGTAGGACATGTTGCCCCAGGGCAGCAGGTAGCCCATGAAGGCGGTGGCCATGAGCGCCACGTAGATCACCATACCGATGATCCAGACGAGTTCACGCGGCGCACGATAGGAGCCGTAGAGCAGCCCGCGCAACATGTGCAGATAGATCACGATGAAGAACGCCGAAGCGCCGGTGGAGTGCATGTAACGGATTAGCCAACCCCAGGGTACATCGCGCATGATGTACTCGACCGAGGCGAAGGCCAGATCCGCATCCGGCTTGTAGTGCATGGCGAGGAACAGGCCGGTCAAGATCTGCATCACCAGCACAAGCAAGGCAAGCGAGCCGAAGTAGTACCAGAAGTTGAAGTTCTTCGGCGCGTAGTACTCGGAGAGATGCTCCCGCCAGACCTTGGTGAGCGGAAAGCGGTCGTCAATCCAGCTCAGCAGCTTCTGCATCACGCGGCTCCTTTGTGATCCACGCCGATGAGGATGCGGGTGGCGCTCAGATAGGTGTGTGGCGGCACCGCCAAATTGGTCGGCGCTGGCACGTTCTTCCACACCCGTCCGGCAAGGTCGAACATTGAGCCGTGGCAGGGACAGAAGAAGCCACCCGGCCAGTCCGGCCCGAGCCCGGCGGCTGGGCCAGCCTCGAGCTTTTTGTCCGGCGAACAGCCAAGGTGCGTGCAGATACCGATCAGCACCAGGTACTCGGGCTTGATGGAGCGGTATTCGTTTCGGGCATAGGGCGGCTGCTGCTCGGCGACCACAGAGTCGGGATCGGCGAGCTTATCCTTGAGGGCGGCGAGTGACTTGAGCATCTGCGGCGTACGGCGCAAGATCCATACTGGTTTGCCGCGCCATTCCACCGTGAGGAGCTGGCCGGGCTCAAGCTTGCTGATGTCCACCTCGACCGGTGCCCCAGCGGCGCGCGCACGGGCGCTCGGGGTCATGGATAAAACGAAGGGGACGGCCGCGAACCCCGTTCCGACAAGGCCTATCCCGGTGGTAGTGATCAGAAGAAAACGCCGTCGGCGCGGATCAGCCCCTTCTTCACCCATGAACCCCCCTTAATGCTGCGTACACGTTCAAAAAAGACAGGAAGAATGGTGGAAAATCAGAAGCTTAGATAATATTAGGCAATGCTTCTATGCGAAAAAATGGCGCATAGGATTATATAACGGTCATCTTGAGTCAAGGGATTTCGTCAATGCAGCACGCCTGACCGCTATTACGGCAGTCGGCACTGTACCCGTCATTATCGTTCGCTCGATGCACGGCATTTCCATGCCTGGACGTACACTGATAATCACCCTGCTTAAGGCCGCAACGCTCGGCATCGTCGTCGCAGTGCTCCTGTTGCTGTTCTGGCCCGGACAGCTATCCATGCGCGCTCAGCCGATAGAGATCCGCGAAGTCGCGCCGGCCGCGCCCGCGCCGCACCCGGCGAGCGGGCCGGTGTCCTATGCCGCTGCGGTGGAGCGGGCCGCTCCGGCTGTGGTGAACATCAACACTGCGAAAGTGGTCGTAGAACGGCCACATCCTTTCTTCAACGACCCGGTGTTCCGCGAATTCTTCGGCGGCGACCTGATCCGCCCGCGCCAACGTGTCGAGACGAGCCTCGGCTCGGGCGTGATCGTAAGTCCCGAGGGCTATCTGCTCACCAACCACCACGTGATCCGCGGTGCGGATGCGATTGATGTGTCGCTGCGCGACGGCCGCACGGCGCAGGCGCGCGTGATCGGCTCCGATCCAGAGACGGACCTCGCGGTGCTCAAGGTGGATCTCAAGAAACTGCCGGCGATCACACTCGGGCACTCCGAGCGATTACGCGTGGGCGACGTGGTGCTCGCCATCGGCAACCCCTTTGGAGTAGGTCAGACCGTGACGCTTGGCATCGTGTCCGCTACTGGGCGCAGCCGGCTTGGCATCAACACCTTCGAGAACTTCATCCAGACCGACGCCGCCATTAACCCCGGGAATTCTGGCGGTGCGCTCATAGACGCCGAAGGCAACCTGGTCGGGATCAACACCGCCATCTTCACACGCAGTGGTGGCTCGCAGGGCATCGGCTTCGCCATCCCCACCAGCCTCGCCAAGGGCGTACTCGAAGACATCCTGCGCTACGGCCGACCGCGACGCGCCTGGATCGGCATCGAGGCCTACGACATCACACCCGAGATGGCCCGCAACCTCGATCTCAGGACGACCGAGGGGGTGATCATCGCCGGGGTCGCACGAGGTGGACCGGCGCACCGCGCGGGGCTACAGCCGGGTGACATTCTGCTGCGCATAGACGGCAGGCCGATCCACGAATCGCGCGATGCGCTGCTCGCCATCACCCGCCGACGCCCGGGCGATAAGCTGGTGCTCGAGATCTTGCGCGAGGGCAAGAAGGACAAACTTGAGATCACCGCGATCGAGCGGCCGCTACCGCCTACGACCACGGAATGAAACGACGTGAAACGTTATGGCGCGAGGAATAAGGGGTAAAACCTGGGACGTGAAGTAGGGCGCGTGGGGCGAGGCGGAACGCACCGTTTTTCTTGAGCGCCCACGGCGGGATGGGGTGCGCTAAAGCGCACCCCCCGCGCTCATTCTTTGGCATTTCGCGCGTCTGCGTGTCTCTGCGTGGGGTTGTTAGCTCCCTCCTGAGCAAGCAGGGCACCGATGTGCGTGGCATACCAGAAGGGATCCTCCCAAAGGAGCGCCCGGGCGCGCTTTAGCGCATCTGCCGCCTGGGCGCCCAAACCCTTCTCGCCTCGCTCGGCGGCCAGCACCAGGCTCACCTCGATCAGCACGGCGGAAGGCGAAGGCAGCGGGCCGTCGGCAATCGCCGCCACCGCCGTGCCGGCGGTGGCGGCCAGTGCGCTCTTCTGGCTGAGCCGCCAGCCCTCGGCGCCGTAAAAACGTTTCCAGGCCATTGCGGCAACGATGGCGGCTTGCCGAAAATCCTCGCGCTCGCCAGTCAAGCGCGCCCATTCGAGCAATCCGAGCGCCACGTAGGCGTAGTCTTCCAGCGACACCGCGCCCACGGCGCGCCCGCCGTGCACGGCGCGCATGAGGGCCCGTCCGTCCCAGAGGGTGTTCATCAAATAGTCGCGCGCGCCACGCGCCGCTACACGGTAGCGTTCCTCCCCCGTCGCGCGTGCCGCCTCGGCGAACGCCGCCAGCGCCAGGCCGTTCCAACCGGCGAGGAGCATGGTGTCGCGTGGGAGCTTGCGCGCTTGCCGCGCGGCGAACAGCTTGTGCTCGGCGCTCACGAGCCAACCTCGCACCTCGGCCGGCTTACGCTTGAGCGCTTTGGCGACTTGCTCTGCGCCCCTTTGCGGGATGGGGAGATAGCCCTCCTCGAACGCCGGTGGGTCCGTCAGGCCGTAGGCGTGGCGGAACGCCGCGAACTTTGTCGAACGCAGCAAGGTCTTCAGCTCATCCAGGCTCCACAGGTAATAACCGCCTTCTACGCCCCGATCGTCGACCGCGGAGAGCGCGGCAATGAAGCCGCCGGAGGTATCTCGCAGTTCGCGCAGCATGAAATCGAGCGTGCGGCGAGCGACGGCTTCGTACGGCGCGTGCTTCAGTAACCTGGCGGCGCGTAAATAAAGGCGCGCAAGCAGTGCGTTGTCATAAAGCATCTTCTCGAAGTGCGGCGTCTTCCAGCCCGGGTCCACGGTGTAGCGGAAGAAGCCGCCGCCCAGATGGTCTTGAAGCCCGCCCGTGGCCATGTGATCGAGCGTAAGCCGCAGAAACGCCTCCAACTTCGGATTCACCTGCTGCGCCTGATGGGCGAGCAGGAATTCGAGCTGTGGAACAGACGGAAACTTGCTCTCCTCGCCAAAGCCGCCCCGCATCAGGTCGGCAACGGCTAGCGCGCCGGCGACGAGCTTTTCGGCGTAAGCGCGCGCCGGTTGGACCGGCGGCTGGCCAAGGCTTGGCGGCCTCAAGGCCGCGGCGCGCGCGAGCTCGCGCAGCTTGCTTGCGTTCTTCGCCCACAGGCGCTGTAGGCGTTCGAACGCAGCGCGAAACTCCTGCGGCGGCGCGTACAGCATGGCGTAGAGGGGGAAACCCTCGGGCGTGAGAAACACGTTGAGGGGCCAGCCGCTCACCCCGCGCGTGGCCTCGGTAAAGGCGATGAGGTGGGCGTCGAGCGCCGGCTCGAGCTCGCGGTCGACCTTCACAGGGATGAAATGGGTGTTCAGGTATTGCGCGATCACGGGATTCTTGTACGACTCGCGCTGCATCACGTGGCACCAGTGACAGGAAAAATAACCGACCGAGACGTACACCAGCCGGTTTTCGCGCCGCGCCCGCTCAAGCACAGCCGGGCCCCACTCCTGCCAGGCCACGGGATCATCGCCGTGCAACGCGAGGTAGGGCGAAGGGTGACCCTGGAGGACATTAGTGAGTGTTGCCTTGGCAGCAGCCGGGACAACGAGCAGCCAAAGCGCGAGCACTGCGCCTAAACGGGACATGCGCCGCTGCTGGTTGCGGGCCATACGAATTGGACAGGCGCCAGGGGCGTTTATTCCGCGCGCTTGCCGCCGGAGACGAATTCCTCGTGCTTGTCGAGCTCGGCGTCGAGCGCATCGTCGCTCATGACCGCCTCCTCCTCGCGCGGATAGACGCGGCGCGCCACGAACAGGCCAATCTCGAAAAGCAGCAACGTGGGCACGGCCAGGAAGGTCTGCGAGAACACGTCCGGGGGCGTGAGCACCGCAGCGATGACGAACACCCACAGGACCACGTACGGCCGCTTCCGCGCCAGCTTGTCCGGGTCCACCATGCCCAGGCGCGCGAGCAGCACCAGCGCCACGGGCACCTCGAAGGCCACGCCGAAGGCGATGAACATGGACAGCACGAAGTCCATGTACGCGCGGATGTCAGTCATGACCGTCACGCCCGGTGGCGCGATCTGCACGAAGAACTGAAAGACCAGCGGAAACACCACGAAGTAGGCGAAGGCCATGCCGGCGTAGAAGAGCAGCGTACTCGAGACCAGCAGCGGCAGCACTATGCGCCGCTCATGGCGGTACAGGCCCGGGGCAACGAACGCCCAGAGCTGGTAGAGCACGAACGGGATGGCAAGCACGAAGGCCAGGATGAAGCTGAACTTGAGCGGAGTCAAAAACGGCGAGGCCACCTCGGTGGCGATCATGCTCGCGCCCTCAGGCAGCGTCGCGAGCAGCGGCTCGGCGAGCAGCCCGTAGAGGCGGTTTGCACCGATCACCCCCACGAGCACGCCGAACACCACACCGATTGCCACGAACGCGTACAGCAGCCGGTTGCGCAGCTCGATCAGGTGCGAGAGAAAGCTGCCCTCAGCGCCTTCGGGGTTTTGCGACTCTTGCAATTCGGCCATGGGATTTCTTGTGCTTGGCGGACTTGCGCGCCGTGGGCTTGGGGCGCGCCGGTTTGCTGGCGAGGGGCGGCGATACAAGGGCGCTGCGGTCGGATATTGCGGTGGTGGTAGACGTAGTCTGGTCCGCGGCGCGCTGCACGCTCTTGGAGAGCTCCGCGACCTGGGCGTTGAGCCCCTGGAGGATTTCGCTCGAAGACTCGCCGATCAGGCGCCGGGTCTCATCGAGCTCGTCTTTGAGACGACGCAGCTCAGCGAGCTCCTCGCTGTGCAGCTCGCGGTCGAAATCACGCTTGACGTCGGCGATAAAGCGGCGCAGACGCGCTATCCAGCGGCCGGCGGCACGCGCCGCCTCCGGCAGCCGTTTCGGCCCGAGCACGATGAGCGCCAGCAGGCCGAGCAAGACTAGTTCCGAAAAGCCGATATCGAACACGATCCCGGCTCACGGTCGGGGCGCGCTCAAACCTTGCTCTTCTCCTTGGAGAGGATCTCGCCCTCGATCACCTTGGGCTTAGCGGACGGCGACCCGCTTTCCTGCGCTATGTCACCACCGGCGTCGGCGCGTGCCTTCTCGTCTTCCTCGCGCATGGCTTGCTTGAAATTCTTGATCGCCACACCCAGGTCACTGCCCAGGTTGCGCAGCTTCTTGGCGCCAAAGATCACCACCACAATCCCCAGTATGATCAATAACTCTACCCAGCCTATACCCATTGTCGCCTTCTCCAATGTAATGAAGGGAAGGACGGCGCGCGCCGTCCCGATTGAACCCTGAAGTCAGCGGTTGCCTAATTTATCGCCGCGCTGTGCCTTTTCCTCGAGGCCGCTGACACCGAACCGCCGCTCGAGCTCCGCCAGCACGTCCGCCGGCCGCAGCCCCTGATGGGCGAGCAGTACCAGTGTATGGAACCACAGGTCCGCAAGCTCGTGCACCAGCGGCTCGCGCCCGCCGTCCTTGGCGGCGAGCAGCGTCTCGGTCGCCTCCTCGCTAATTTTCTTGAGGATGGCATCCACCCCCTTGGCGTACAGCGAGGCGACGTAGGACGAGGCGGGGTCCGCGTGGCGGCGGGACTCGAGCACGTCGGCAAGCGCATTCAGCACGTCGGACATGGTGCGGCACCGATAGTCCTTTGGCTTATCACCCATCGCCTATATTTTTAATGTTCATACAAGTAAGGGGGTTATTTCTTGTAGATCTCTTCTGTGCGCTTGAGCACGGGCTCCACTGTCACCCATCGCCCGCCCTGCAGTTGCTGGTAGAAACAGCGGTGGCGACCAGTGTGGCAGGCGATGCCCCCCTGTTGCTCGACCAGGAGCAGCACGGCGTCGTTGTCGCAATCGAGGCGGATGTCGCGCACGAGCTGCACGTGCCCGGACTCCTCACCCTTGTGCCAGAGCCGGCCGCGCGAGCGCGACCAATACACTGCGCGGCCTTCGCGGGCCGTGGCCGCCAGCGCCTCGCGGTTCATCCATGCCAGCATCAAAACCTGGCCGCTTACCACGTCTTGGGCAATGGCCGGGATCAGCCCATCGCTGTTCCAGCGAATTGCCTCCAACCAAGCCTCTGTCATGACCATACTCTAACACGCCGGGCGCACCGGCCGCGAAGCCCCGTGCGTACAGACCGCGGGCGCTCAGAGCCGGACCTCGATCCCGGCGCGCTGCATGTGGCGTTTGGCCTGCTCCACCGTGAATTCGCCAAAATGGAAGATGCTCGCGGCCAGCACCGCATCGGCATGCCCCTCGAGGATGCCAGCGACCAGGTGGTCGAGGTTCCCGACCCCACCGGAGGCGATGACCGGCACCGGCACGGCATCCGCCACAGCGCGGGTGAGCGCGAGATCGAAGCCGTCGCGCGTCCCGTCGCGGTCCATGCTCGTGAGCAGGATCTCGCCGGCGCCGTATTCGGCCATACGGACCGCCCACTCGACGGCGTCCAGACCGGTTGGTTTGCGACCACCGTGGGTGTAGACCTCCCAGCGGCGCGGCATGTGCGCGACCTGCTTGGCGTCTATGGCGACCACGATGGCCTGCGCGCCGAAGTGCCCGGCGGCCTCGCGCACCAGCTCGGGCCGCTCCACGGCGGCGGTGTTGATAGCCACCTTGTCGGCACCGGCGTTGAGCAGGCGGCGCACGTCTTCCACGCGGCGGATACCGCCGCCCACGGTCAGGGGGATGAACACCTGCTCGGCCACCCGCTCGACCACGTGTACTATGGTCTCGCGCGCCTCGTGGCTGGCGGTGATGTCGAGGAAGGTAATCTCGTCGGCGCCCTGCTCGTCGTAGCGGCGCGCGATCTCCACCGGATCGCCGGCATCGCGGAGGTCTACGAACCTGACGCCCTTGACCACGCGGCCGGCGTTCACGTCGAGGCAGGGGATGATGCGTCTGGCAAGGCCCATAAAATGAGTAATCAGCAGTCGGTTTTCGGCTATCCGCCCGAACCTGACGGGAAAATAATTTCTAAGCAGATCACTGACTGCAGGTTGCCGATCGCTTACTTGCCGAGTTCATCGGCAAGTTTCTGGGCGGCGGCAAGATCGAGCGTGCCTTCGTACAAGGCGCGGCCGGTGATGGCACCGATGACGCCCTGGTCCTCGACCTCGCACAGCCGGCGGATGTCATCGAGGCTCGTAATACCGCCCGAGGCGATGACCGGAATGGAGATGGCCGAGGCCAGGCGCACGGTGGCCTCGACATTGACACCGGCGAGCATGCCATCGCGACCGATATCCGTGTAAACGATCGCTTCGACACCCTGGTCCTGGTAGCGCTTGGCGAGGTCAATGACGTCATGCCCGGAGAGTTTCGACCAGCCGTCAATGGCCACCCGACCGTCGCGCGCATCGAGCCCCACGATGATGTGTCCGGGGAACTCGGCGCACACGTCGGAAACGAAGTGTGGCGCGTTCACCGCTTTAGTGCCGAGGATCACGTAGCGCACGCCGGCATCAAGATAGGCCTGAATGGTGTCCTCGTCGCGGATCCCACCGCCGACCTGGATCGGCACCTCGGGAAAGGCTTCGGCAATTGCCCCGACGACTGCGGCATTCACCGGGCGACCAGCCTGGGCACCGTTCAGGTCTACGATATGCAGCCGGCGCGCACCGCTCTCCACCCAGCGGCGCGCCATGGCCACGGGGTCATCGGAGAACACGGTGACGTCGTTCATGCGCCCCTGGCGCAGGCGCACACACTTGCCGTCCTTGATGTCGATGGCGGGTATGACCAGCAGCGACATGGGAAAAACCGAGAGGGTAGGATTAACGCGATTGCGTAGATCTCAGGCAGATGGGTCTCCCCAGGCTGGGTAGTCCTTGTGCGAGTGCCCGTGCGCGGTCGCGGTCGTCACATGCCACCATTATCTGATCTTGCGGTCGGGGTCAACCCGCTAAAACCCATATCCTCCGCGCGCGGCTGCACATGCATGGCTAGCTGCTGCCGTCCCAGGTGACGAAGTTTTCGAGCAGCTTAAGTCCTGCACGTTGGCTCTTCTCGGGGTGAAACTGCACCGCGAAGATATTGGCACGCGCCGCCGCCGAGGTAAACACTAGCCCGTACTCCGTGCACCCGGCGACGTCAGCACGCTCGACGGTATCGGCGTAGTAGCTGTGCACGAAATAAAAGCGGCTGTCCTGCCCGATACCGCGCCACAGTGGGTGATCCTTTTCCTGGTGCACCTGGTTCCAGCCCATGTGTGGCACCTTAAGCGGCCGGCCGGCGGCGTCACGCAGAGGCTCGACCCGAAAGCGTCGCACCGTCCCGCGCAGCACGCCGAGGCCAGGGGTACCGCCGTGTTCTTCGCTGAACTCATAGAGTGCCTGCAGCCCCAGGCAGATGCCGAGGAATGGCTTGTCACGCAGCGCATCGAGCAAGGCCTCGCGCAGGCCGCCCTGAGCGAGGGCGTCCATGCAGCCGCGGATCGCGCCCTGCCCCGGGAATACCACGCGCCCGGCGCGCCGGATATCTTCGGCCGCGCCCGTGAGCACCACCCGCGCCCGGGGGGCGACGTGCTCGATGGCCTTGGCCACCGAGCGCAGATTGCCCATGCCGTAATCAACCACCGCAATCCAACTCATGTGGTCAGGGGCAAGGGACGAGAGACAAAAAGAATAAAGACGGCATAACCTACCGACAGACCCGTGCCCTGTGCCCTGCGTCCTTTGCTCCCCTCACAGGCTTCCCTTGGTAGACGGCACGGTGCTCGGCGCGCGCGGGTCGAGCCCTACCGCATCGCGCAGCGCACGTCCGAAGGCCTTGAATACGGTCTCTGCGACATGATGGGCATTGCCGCCGCGCAGGCTGTCTATATGCAGCGTGGCCTGGGCATGGTTGGCGAAGCCCTGGAAGAACTCATGCACCAGATCCACGTCGAACTCGCCAATGCGCGCACGGGGGAACTCGACGTGATACTCTAGGCCTGGCCGACCGGAAAAATCCATGACCACACGCGACAGCGCTTCGTCGAGCGGCACGTAGGCGTGACCATAACGGCGGATGCCGCGCTTGTCGCCGAGCGCGCGCGCCACGGCCTGCCCGAAGGTAATGCCGATGTCCTCGACGGTGTGGTGCGCGTCAATGTGCAGGTCGCCCGCGGCACGGATCGCAAGGTCGAGCAGGCCGTGCCGGGCCACTTGCTCGAGCATGTGCTCGAGAAAAGGGATGCCCGTCTCGAGGGTGGCCGCCCCGCGCCCGTCTAAGTTCACTGCCACACGGACGCGGGTCTCGCGGGTCTCGCGCGTCACCTCGGCGCGGCGCGCTGGGGCTTCAGGGTTTTCCTCAAGACTCATGGCACTCATGGTAGCACAGGGTGCCAGCGCGCGGGCGCGCGAACTTACAGGGCCGCGCGCAGCGCCTGCAGGAAGGCCTGGTTCTCCCCGGGCGTGCCCACGGTGACGCGCAGGCAACCGCGCAAGCGGCCGCCCGCGTTGTCGAGGTTCTTGAGGAGCACGCCGCGAGCGCGCAGACGCTCGAACACCTCCGTGGCCGGGCGGGTTTCGACCCGAAACAGCAGAAAATTGGCGCGGCTCGGCCATACGCGGATGCCAGGCATGTTGGCGAGCTCCGCGTACAGCGCATCGCGATCCTCGCGGATACGCGCGGCCTGGGCGTCGAGGAGCGCGCGCTCGTCCAAGGCGAAGGCAGCACTCGCCTGGGTCAACACGTTAATGTTGTACGGCAGGCGCAGCTTGTTGAACTCGGCCAGCCACGCCGGTGCACCGGCCAGCATGCCAAGGCGCAGCCCCGCCAGCCCCTGCTTCGAGAGCGTGCGCAGCACGAGCAAGTTATCAAAGCGCACAAGCTCCGGCATGAAGCTCTCCTGACAGAAGGCGTAATAGGCCTCGTCCACCACCACCAACCCTGGTGCCTCCCGGATGACGACCTCCACGGCCGTGCGATCGAAGAGGTTGCCCGTGGGGTTATTAGGGTAGGACACGAAGACCACGACCGGCCGGTGTTCCCGCATAGCCGCGCGAAGTCGCTCGAGATCTAGCACGAAATCTTCGCCAAGCGGGACACTTATATATCTTAAGCCAGCGAAGGTCGCGATCATGCCGTACATGGCGAAGGTCGGCTCCGGGGCGAGCGCCACCGCGCCGGGCCGCGCGAGCGCAAGCAGGATGATTTGAATGAGTTCGTCCGAGCCATTGCCGAGCATAAGATCCATACCCGGCGGCACCTCGAGCACCGCGCGCAGGCGGGCGCGCAGCGCACGCGAGTGCGGATCGGGATAACGGTTGAGCGCCGCGGCGCGAAGCTGCTCTAGCCAGCGTGTTTTGACCTCCTCCGGCCAGGTGTAGGGATTCTCCATGGCGTCAAGCTTGATCAGCCCGGTCGCATCCGAAACGGAGTAGGCCGTCAGTGCCCGGATCTCGGGGCGGATCAGTTCCGCGACTTTGTCCTCGATGGCGGTCATAAAGGTAAAGTAACGAGTTGCTAAAAAACTCGCCACTTGCTACTCGCCGCTGCCGATTCGGCACTCGGCCGAGGCCGCGTGCGCACTCAGGCCCTCGCCGCGGGCGAGGACCGAGGCGATGCGTGCGAGATTGGCTGCGCCCTGCGGCGAGCACTGGATGAGGCTAGTACGCTTTTGGAAGTCGTAGACGCCGAGCGGCGAGGAGAAGCGCGCGGTACCGGCAGTCGGCAGCACGTGGTTCGGTCCGGCGCAGTAGTCGCCGAGCGCCTCGGGCGTGTGGCGGCCGAGAAAAATCGCTCCGGCATGCCGCACACGCGCAGCGGCCTCCTCAGGGCGCTCTACCGACAGCTCCAGGTGCTCGGGGGCAATACGGTTGACAAGCGCCAGCGCCTCCTCTAGCCCTTGGGCGGTGATAAGCGCGCCGCACTTTTCGAGGGATCTTGCGATGATTTTGCTTCGCCCAAATCGCGGCAGCAGCTGCTCGATCGCCGCGGCGACCTGTTTCGTGAAGGCGGCATCGAGGCTGATGAGGATAGCCTGCGCGTCCTCGTCGTGCTCGGCCTGCGAGAACAGGTCGAGCGCAACCCATTCGGGATTGGTCTGGCCGTCACACACGACGACGATCTCCGAGGGACCGGCGATCATGTCGATGCCGACCTCGCCGAACACCAACCGTTTGGCGGTCGTCACGTAAATGTTCCCCGGGCCGACGATCTTGTCCACCTTCGGGATGGTCTCGGTGCCGTAGGCGAGTGCGGCGATCGCCTGCGCGCCGCCGATGGTAAACACCCGGTCCACACCGCCGAGGCTGGCGGCGGCGAGGACCATATCGTTCAGCACCCCCTGCGGGCAGGGGACCGCCATGATGAGCTCGGGTACGCCCGCGACCTTAGCCGGGATAGCGTTCATGAGCACCGAAGACGGATATGCGGCCTTACCGCCCGGGGCGTAAAGCCCCACACGGTCAAGCGGCGTAACCTGCTGGCCGAGCACGGTGCCGTCCGGTTCGGTGTAGGTCCACGATTCAGCGCGCTGGCGCTCGTGATATGCACGGATGCGCTCGGCGGCGCGCGCAAGCGCGTCATACTGCTCCTTGGGAAGCCTTCGCGCGGCATCGCGTAGATGCCCCTGCGCGATCTCGAGCTCGGCTACCGAGGAGACATCCCGGCGATCATAGCGGCGCGTGTACTCGAGGAGGGCGGCGTCGCCACGCGCGCGCACCTCGGCCAGGATCGCGCGCACCGCTCGCTCTACGTCCGATGCGCGCTGTGGCGAGCGCTCGAGCAGCCGGGCGAACGCCGCCTCGAAGCCGGGGTCGCGCGTATCCAGCAAACGCAGCTTGATCGCCATGTCAGTAACAAAAGGTTCCGATCGAGTTATGACTGCCCGACGCCGAAATGCACGGGCGCATATCCAAGAATCTGTGCATCTGTGCGCTACACAAAATAAATCTTCAACCGACCGCCTGCAGTAGACGGTCAATGACCCGCTTCAGAGACGCGCGCTTCATCTTCATCGCCGCCTTGTTGGCCACCAGCCACGCCGAAACGTCGGCGATGCTCTCGACCTCGACGAGGTTGTTGGCGCGCAGTGTCGCGCCGCTAGACACCAGGTCCACGATGCGGTCGCACAACCCGACAAGCGGCGCAAGCTCCATCGTGCCGTAAAGCTTGATGATCTCGGTCTGGATACCCTTGGCAGCGAAGTGCCGGCGTGTGATGTTGACGTACTTGGTGGCGATACGAAGCCGCGTCCAGGATCGTGGGTCGTCGCGCTCGGCAAGCCCCCTGGGCTCGGCCACGACCAGCCGACAGCGGGCGATACCGAGATCGGCGAGTTCATAGAGGCCGTCACCGTCGTACTCGCGCAGCACGTCCTTGCCCGCGACACCGAGGTCGGCCGCGCCGAACTGCACGTAGGTCGGCACGTCGGCGGCGCGGATCACTACCAGGCGTACGTCCGAAAGAGTGGTCTCGAAGACGAGCTTGCGGCTGGTGAGCGGGTCCTCGACGGGCCGAATGCCGGCGCGCGCGAATAGCGGCAACGCCTCTTCGAGGATGCGCCCCTTGGAGAGCGCAATATGCGTGATATCGCCCATGGGGTCTTAGGCCGTTTGCGAGAGCAAGGCGCGCGCGTGTTCGCCCGGCACGCGGCGGATGCGCGCGCCGAGCTGCGCAAGCTTTTCCTCGATGCACTCGTAGCCGCGGTCGATGTGGTAGATGCGGTCCACAATCGTCTGTCCTTCGGCGGACAGCCCCGCGAGTACCAGGCTCGCCGAGGCACGCAGGTCGGTGGCCATCACCGGCGCTGCCTGCAATCGCTCCACGCCGCGCACGATCGCAGTGTTGCCCTCCATCTCGATGTCCGCACCCATGCGCTTGAGCTCGTAGACATGCATGAAGCGGTTCTCGAAAATGGTTTCGCTCACCGTGCCGGTGCCCTCGGCGATGCTATTCAAGGCCACGAACTGCGCCTGCATGTCGGTGGGGAAACCCGGGTAGGGCGCGGTGCGGACGTTTACCGCGCGCGGGCACCGGCCGCGCATATTGAGCTGCACCCAGTCGGGGCCGGCCTCGATCTCGGCGCCGGCTTCGCTGAGCTTATCGATCACCGCCTGCAGCATCTGTGGGCGCACGTGCTTGAGGCGCACCTCGCCACCAGTCATCGCGGCTGCGACGAGAAAGGTCCCGGTTTCGATGCGGTCCGGAATCACCTCGTGCGAGGCGCCGTGCAGACGCTCGACCCCCTCGATAGTGATCACGTCGGTGCCGGCGCCGTGGATGCGCGCGCCCATGGCGGTGAGACAGCGCGCCAGGTCCACCACCTCCGGCTCGCGCGCGGCGTTCTCGATCACTGTGATGCCTTTGGCTAGGGTCGCAGCCATCATGATGTTCTCGGTGCCGGTCACCGATACCGTGTCCATGAAGATGCGCGCGCACTGCAGCCGTTTCGCACGCGCGCGGATATAGCCGCCCTCGAGCCGGATCTCCGCGCCCATGGCCTGCAGACCCTTGATGTGCAGGTTCACCGGACGCGAACCGATGGCGCAGCCCCCCGGTAGTGACACCTCGGCCTCGCCGAAGCGCGCGAGCAGCGGTCCCAGCACCAGGATCGAGGCGCGCATGGTTTTCACTAGGTCGTAAGGCGCGCACAGGTCGTTGACCTGACGGCTGTCTGCCTCGATGACCATTTTTTCGTTGACCACGAGGCGCACACCCATACGGCCGAGCAGCTCCATGGTAGTCGTGACGTCCTGCAGGTGCGGGACATTGCCGATCCGCAGGACATCGGGGGTGAGAAGCGAGGCAACGAGTACGGGCAACGCGGCATTCTTCGCTCCGGAGATACGGATCTCGCCGCGCAGGCGCGTACCGCCAGTAATGATGAGCTTGTCCATGAAGGGAAGAAAAGGGGCTTCTGGCCCGGTGTATCCTAATATAATACCCGGGCTTAAAGGAATTGCCGCGCTCGGGCGCCCTTTGGGCGGCAGACATGCCTGCCTGGCAGGCGCACGCACACACGGGCCGCTATTGCATGGCCTTGGCGACGATTTTCTGCAGCTCGCCCTTCTCGAACAGCTCGGCCATGATGTCGCTGCCGCCGATGAGCTCCCCGTTGACGTAAAGCTGGGGGAAGGTAGGCCAATTGGAATATTCCTTCAGCCCCTGGCGCAGTTCCGGGTCCTCGAGCACATTGTAAGAGTCAAACTCCGCCCCGCAGGCGTTGAGTATCTGGACGGCGCGCGCCGAAAAACCGCACTGCGGAAAATCGGGCGTGCCCTTCATGTAGAGCACAATGCGGCTGGCGCCGAGCTGCTCACGAATTCGATCCTGGATGTTGCTCATCATGGTGCTCCGTGTCTCGAACTTAGGGGTGACCGAAAACGGCCGGCGCACGCACTTTCTCAGCGCGGCCGCTCGGCGGCCTCCTCGGGCGTCAGTGTCGAAAGCGACAACGCGTGGATTTCGGCACGCATCTTGTCGCCGAGCGTCCGGTAGACCATTTGGTGGCGCTGAACCGGGCTTTTGCCGGCGAAGTCGGCGGCAATAACCTCGGCCTCGAAGTGATGTCCATCGCCGCTTACTCGCACCTGCGCCCCCGGCAGACCCGCCTGGATCAACTGCCGAATGTCTTCTGGCTGCATCATGGTGTTTTCATAATCCGCATGGCGAACGACCCTTTCAAGGGGAGTCGTCGTGCCGCCCGGCATCATAGGCGCTTCTGCTCTGGAAATAAAGATCGAGCGGTCTTAAGGCCACAATGAAAACGGGGGAAACAACGATAGTAAAGATCCCCCTGCTCCCTGCGGTTTGTGTCTCAAAACCGCTGGCTCAGACGTCAATCCCCAAGGCTTGGCCAAGCCCATTGACACGGACCAGATGACGAATCTGATCGGGAAGATTGAGGTAGGTAAGCTCGCGTCCAGCAGCGCGCGCTAGCCGCCGCCACTCGAGCAACAGCGCCAGTCCGGCGCTGTCGGTGCGCTCTACGGCCGAGAGGTCCACGGTTAGCGGCGCTTTGCCTTCGGCCAGCCAGCGCTCTGACTGTTCTAGGAAGTCGGGCACAGTCTGGAAGGTGAGCAGGCCCGAGACCGCGATACTGCCGTCCTCTCGGCGCAGAACACCGTTCTGTCCGCTCACCGTGTCACCCTGGCTTTTCGCACCGAGGCGGCGCTCGTGCCACTGTCCTTGTTGGACTGGCTGGCCTCGCGGTTGCTGCGCTCGAGACTCGCGATCAGCGCCTCGAGACCCTCCTTGCGGATTGTCTCGGCATAAATCTCGCGGTAGTTCGTCACCAGGCTCACGCCCTCGACAGTGACGTCGTAGACCTTCCAGCCATCTGGGCTGCGGTAGAAGCCGTAGTGGATCGGCACCGGTGGGGCACCGCCGGTGCGGTGCACCTCTGTGCGCACGAGCGCTGTCCGATCGGTCGGTTTGCCCGCGAAAGGCAGGTAGACGATCTCTTCGTTGGTGTATTTGAGCAACGCCGTGGCATAAGTGCGAACCAGCTGGTCTCGAAATGCCGTAGTGAAGCGTGTGCGCTGATGCTCGCTCGCCTCGCGCCAGTAGCGCCCGAGCACCGAACGCGCCATGACGCGGAAATCAAAGTACGGCAGGATGTGCTCGTCCACCATGGCGTAGAGCTGGGCACGATCCTTGCGGTACGCCTCGCGGTTGGCCTTGAGCAACTCAAGGATCTTGGTCGTGCGTTCTCGCACCAGTTCTTCAGGCGCGAGATCGCCGGCGTGCGTTGTGAAGGGGATCGCCAGACATAACGTCAGCAAGACGGCGCTCGATCGCTTCATGGCCCTGGCTCCAATGTGTGTGATCGAACTGCCAGACTGCCAGAAATGCCGGGTCTCGGGAATTGAGGTTCTAACGCCCTTGCGGTTTAAAGCCATAAAATTCAGGGCGACTTGCCCTTGTCCCCCTCGGTGAGCTTGACCAGCACCTGGCCGACCAGCTTCTCCAGCACCAACGCCGACTGCGTGATGAGGAGGGTGTCGCCGTCCTTAAGATACTCCTCGGCCCCGCCTGGCTCCAGCCCGATATACTGCTCGCCGAGCAGCCCCGAGGTGAGGATCGAGGCAGAGCTATCCTTAGGGATATTCTTGTAACGGCCGTCAATTTCCATCTCGACCACGGCCTGATAGCGATCGCGGTCCACGGTGATATTTTTCACGCGTCCGATCGGCACCCCCGCGAGCGTCACTGCCGATTTGACCTTCAGGCCACCGACGTTCTCGAAGCGCGCGCTGATCGTGTAGCCATCCAGCACCTGTGCGGTGGCGAGATTGCCGACCTTGAAGGCCAGTATGACCAACGCCACGATGCCGGCCGCGACAAACAACCCGACCCACAGCTCCACGGTTTGCTTGTTGATCATGTCAGCCCCTCACAACATCAGCGACGTCATGACAAAGTCCAGGCCTAGCACGGCGAGCGATGAATATACCACCGTGCGGTTGGTGGCGCGGGACACACCCTCTGAGGTTGGCAACGCGTCGTAGCCTTCGAACACCGCGACCCACGCGCACACGACACCGAACACGACGCTCTTGATGATCCCGTTCAAGATATCATCCTCAAAGTCCACCCCACTTTGCATCTGCGACCAGAATGAGCCGGCATCCACCCCGAGCAGTCCCACCCCCACGAGATGACCGCCGAGCACGCCGATGGCCGAGAAAAGCGCAGCGAGCAGTGGCATGGCAACGACGCCAGCGAGCAGGCGCGGAGCGATCACGTAACGGATCGGGTCAACCGCCATCATCTCCATCGCGGCGAGTTGCTCGGTGGCCTTCATCAGGCCGATCTCGGCGGTGAGCGCACTGCCGGCCCGGCCGGCGAAGAGCAGCGCCGTCACCACCGGCCCGAGCTCGCGCACCAGTGAGAGCGCCACCACGAGTCCGAGCGAGTCCTCGGCGCCGAATTTGACGAGCGTGTTGTAGCCCTGCAGCCCCAACACCATGCCGACGAACAGACCCGCGACAAGGATGATGAGCAGGGTAAGCACCCCCACGGCGTAGATCTGCTGCACCACCAGGAACAGCCGCGACGCAAGCGGCGGGACGACGCGCAACACCTCGAGGATGAACAGCGTGGCGCGACCCAGGCGCTCCACCCCGCCGAGGAACAGCCGCCCGAGATTGCGCAGCGCACTCACGCCGCTAATTCCTCGAGCAGGTCCTCCAGGTAGTCGCGCGCCGGATACTTGTAGGGTACCGGCCCATCGGGCAACCCTTCCATGAACTGGCGCACGTACCCGGAATCGGATTGCTGGACCTCTTGCGGGGTTCCCTGTCCGATGATGCGCCCCTCACCCATCAGGTAGGCGTAGTCGGAGATGGCACAGGTCTCAGCCACATCGTGCGATACGATAATCGAGGTGATGCCGAGACTCTGGTTGAGCTCTCGGATGAGCTTTGCGATCACGCCCTTGGAGATCGGGTCGAGACCGGTGAACGGCTCGTCGTACATGATCATCATCGGCTCAAGCGCGATGGCGCGCGCCAGCGCCACGCGCCGCGCCATGCCGCCGGAAAGCTCAGAGGGCATCAAGTCGCGCGCCCCGCGCAGGCCCACGGCCTCGAGCTTCATGAGCACCACCTTGCGCAGGATGGTCTCTGGCAAACGGGTGTGTTCGCGGATCGGGAAAGCGACGTTCTCGAACACCGTGAGATCAGTAAGCAGCGCACCGCTCTGGAACAGCATGCCCATGCGCTTGCGCAGCGCGTAGATTTCGCGCGTCGAGAGCTCCGGCACCGAGACGCCGTCTACGGTCAGCGTGCCCGCGCTCGGCTTCAGGCGCCCGCCGATCAGGTTGAGCAGGGTGGTCTTGCCACAGCCGCTGCCGCCCATGATGGCAGTGACCCTTCCGCGCTCGATCTCAAGATCGACACCGCGAAGAATTTCGCGCCCCCCATAGGAGAAACGCAGATTGCGAATCACCACCAAGGCGTTGTCCGTGCGGGCGGTGGGAGAAACTTCGTTCAAGCCGGTATCCTGATTCGGTTTCTCATGAGGAGCGTGCGGGCTGACGCGCGCGCATTTTAAGCGATTCGCCGCCGACTTTCAGCTATCGTCCTTTGCAGCGCGCGCCATACGACTGCCAGTCGGCACACACACCAAGGTGGCGCTAATTGGCCGTGCGGTTTCGCAGCAGCTCCTCGACCACGGCGGGGTCGGCCAACGTCGAAGTGTCGCCGAGCTCCGCTATCTGGCCGGCGGCGATCTTGCGGAGGATGCGGCGCATGATCTTGCCGGAGCGGGTCTTGGGCAGCCCCGGTGCCCATTGGATCACGTCGGGTGTAGCGATGGGGCCGATCTCCTTGCGCACCTGCTCGACGAGCGCCTTGCGCAGCGCCTCGCTCGGCTCGACATGCTTTTTGAGCGTGACGTAACAGTAGATGCCCTGGCCCTTGACGGGGTGCGGGAAGCCCACCACTGCCGCCTCCGCCACGGCGTGGTGCAGGACGAGCGCGCTCTCGATCTCGGCGGTGCCGAGACGATGACCCGAGACATTAAGCACATCGTCCACGCGGCCGGTGATCCAGTAGTAGCCATCGCGGTCGCGCCGTGCGCCGTCGCCTGTGAAGTAAAAGCCCGGATATTGCTTGAAATAAGTGTCCACGAAACGCTGGTGATCGCCGTAGACCGTGCGCATCTGTCCCGGCCAGGGCCGGGTAATGACAAGGTTGCCAGAGCACTCGCCTTCGAGAACCTTGCCCTGATCGTCCACAATCGCCGGCACCACCCCGAAAAACGGGCGCGTGGCCGATCCGGGCTTGAGCGGGGTCGCCCCGGGCAGGGGGGTGATCAGGTGGCCGCCGGTCTCGGTCTGCCACCAGGTGTCCACAATCGGGCAGCGCCCCTCGCCCACGACATGGTAGTACCACTCCCAGGCCTCGGGGTTGATCGGCTCGCCGACCGTCCCAAGAATGCGCAGCGAAGCGCGTGAGGTCTTCTTGACCGGTTCGTCGCCTTCGCGCATGAGCGCGCGGATGGCCGTGGGCGCAGTATAGAAGATGTTCACTTGGTGCTTGTCCACCACTTGCCAGAAGCGCGAGGCGTCGGGATAGTTCGGCACCCCTTCGAACATGAGTGAGATGGCACCGTTGGCGAGCGGCCCGTAGACAATATAGGTATGACCGGTCACCCAGCCCACGTCGGCGGTACACCAGTAAATGTCGCCGTCGTGGTAATCGAAGGTGTACTTGTGCGTGACCGCGGCATAGAGAAGGTAGCCGCCGGTGGTGTGTAGCACACCCTTTGGCTTGCCGGTCGAACCCGAGGTATAGAGGATGAACAGTGGATCCTCGGCGTCCATGCTCTCGGCCGGGCAGTCTGCTGCCGCCTCTGCCATGGCCTCATGCCACCAGACGTCGCGCCCCGTCCGCCAGGGGATCTCGCCCCCGGTGCGGCGGTAGACGATCACCGTATGCACGTTCGGGCAGCGCGCGAGCGCTTCTTCGGTGTTCTTCTTGAGCGGCACCTTTTTTCCTCCGCGCAAGCCCTCATCGGCCGTGACCACCACGCGGCAGTCGGCATCTAGGATGCGATCGGCGAGCGACTGCGGCGAGAAGCCACCGAAGACCACCGAGTGGATCGCGCCAATGCGCGCGCAGCCGAGCATGGCCACAGCGGCCTCGGGTATCATGGGCATGTAGAGGCATACGCGATCGCCCTTCTTGACGCCGCAAGCCTTCAGGACATTGGCGAAGCGGCAGACCTCGGCGTGAAGCTCACGGTAAGTCAGGCGGCGGTCCTCCATGGGATCGTCCCCTTCCCAGAGGATCGCGGTCTGATCACCACGCTGTTCGAGGTGGCGGTCGAGACAGTTGTAAGCGGCGTTGAGCTTGCCGCCCTCGAACCAGCGGATATGAAGATCCTCGGCGCGGTAGGACCAGTCGCTCACCTTGCGCCAGGGCTCGAACCAAGTGAGGCACTCGCGCGCGAGCTCGGCCCAGAACCCGTCGGGATCCTTCACGGAACGCTCGTACAACTCGAAATACTTTTTCTCGTCAATATGGGCGCGTTTGCCGATCTCAGTGGGGATCGGATAAACCTTATCTTGCGACATGTTGCCCCTCCTCTATGCCGCCGGATCGGCGCGGGATCCGAATTCACCGAGGATTGTGCACGCGGGCCTGCCTCGGCTCAAGCCGCCTGCCAAGACCAGCCGGCGCGGCGGGCTCAAAGCACTTCCTCGTCACCCGTGCGAACCACGGAGCGCAGACCTCGTTCTACGGTTATACCTGCGGACGCGCGCCGGCATGTGCACTTACCCGCAGCGGTTCGACGACGCATATTTCGCGCAGCAGCCAGCACTAGCAGCAACGCCCCGGGTCGCGGGCGTAACCAGCGCATCAGCCACCTCACAGCTGGTCACCCAACGCCAGAGGGGTTGTAGCTTGCGCGCCTGGCGAAAGGCCTCTTCATTGAAGGATGCGGCGGGGGCGACAGCGGGCACAGTGAGCGGCGCGCATGAAGAAATGGTCCTGAAGACGCATACTGTCGCGAAAGCCGCCATGATCCCCTTTTTTCTTCAGCGTTCACGCAAGCCCCATGATCTCGGCCAGCATGCGTGCCTGCTTCGCCTGTTCGGCGCCCGTTTGCGGATCGTCGAAAAAAATTGCCACCACGCTGCCGCTGGCCTGCCAGGCCGCAAGCGCTTCGAGCAGACGGCGCTGGGCCTTGGGATCGGCCGTGCGGGCGAGCGCGACGAGCAGCCGCTGGCCAGCAACCGGAGGCGGGGCGGGTTCCTCCGCGCAACGCCAGAGCAGGCCTGCAGCGTGCGCGGCCACCACCTCGAGGAAGGCGGGCGTGCGGCAGGCAGATGGTAAGTCCACGCACAAGGGTAAGCTCGATCGCGCAAGCTGGTTGAGCAGTGCACCGAGCGCCCCTGGGTCGCGCGCGCAGGAACCGGCAGGAACGACGAGCCCTGCGGTCTGGTGTCGGATCGGCTCTATGGTCTTAAAGAATGCGGTGAGCAGCGCACGCCGCTCAATGGCGCCAGTCACTGACTCTGAGAGCGCCCTCGGCAGCTCGAGCACGAAGCGGAACTCGGGATCGCTATCCTCCGCCCAGCTGCGCACCTCCGCCGACCCGACCTCCTCCCAGGTCTCGGCGGGCACCAGCACGGCGCGCAGCCAGTTGCTGTAATAGCAGAAGCGCCAATCCGCCGGCAGCTCCTCGGGATAGAAGCGTCCCTGCCATTCGGGATGCTCCCAGCCACGCGCGCCGATGAGGATGGGTTCAGGCATGGTGCTGCCAAGACTAAAACGTGAGACGTGAAGAGAAAAGGTTTAAAACGCAAGCGTGTGACAAGCGCAAAACGAGTCGAAGGCGCGTGGCAGCGGCAACTTTTTGTGCGGTCCTCACCCTCCTAGCAGCACCTTCTCCGCCTCCGCCAGCGCCTCGGGCGTGCCGTAGAGCACCAGCACATCGCCGGGAAGCAAGCGGGTGTCGGGCGAGGGCTCTGGGCCGCGGATGCCGCCGCGGCGCACAGCGCTCACGCTCACACCCAGCTCCTCGAGACGCAGCTCGGCCAGACGCCTGCCGACGGCACGGGCCCCCTCCGGCAGCAGAACCGAGTGCAGCCGCTCGCGGTAGGCCTCGGTCTGCTGCTCCTCGAATAGGTCCTCGCCGTGGAAAAAGCCCCGTAGCATGCGATAGCGGTCACGGCGCACGTCGCGTACGCTCTTGACGATACGTGAGATCGGCACGCCCAACAACAGCAGCAGATGCGAGCCGATCATGAGGCTGCCCTCGAGGCTTTCCGGCACAACCTCGGTGGCGCCAGCGGCGTACAGGCGCTCGAGGTCGGCATCATCCATGGTGCGCACCACGACTGGCATGTCCGGGCGCACGTGGCGCGTGACCTCCAGCACCTTGAGGGCGGCGTTGACGTCGTTGAACGACACCGCCAGCGCCCTTGCGCGACTGAGCCCGGCCGCCTCAAGCACGTCGCGGCGCGTGGCGTCGCCATACACGACAGGCTTACCGGCGTCGCGCGCGTCGCGCACACGCACCGGGTCGAGATCGAGCGCCAACGACGGCACGCCCTGCTGCTCGAGCAGCCAGGCGAGGTTCTGGCCGCTGCGCCCGTAGCCGCAGACGATGACGTGCCCGCGTACGTTTTCGGCCTCGGCACGGATCACCTCGAGGTTGCCGACGCGCGTATGCACGTATGAAGGCACCAGGCGCCGCGTAATGGCGCCGTTGTAGCGCACTACGAGTGGCGTGAGCATCATCGAGATAACCGCCGCGGCGAGCACGATCTGTGCTACCGACTCCTCGAGCAAATGGTGATGGTGAGCTTGCAACAGCAACGCGAAGGCGAACTCGCCGACCTGCGAGAGCACCAGTCCCGTGCGCAGCGCCACCCCAGTCTCTAATGCAAACAGCCGGCCGAGCGCGAATACCACCAGCGTCTTGAACAGCATGATGGCGACGACCACCGCCGCCACCCATGGCGCAAGCGCCCAGACTGTGCCGAGATCGAGCATCATGCCTACGGTGACGAAGAACAGCCCGAGCAGCACGTCGCGAAATGGCAGGATATCGGCCTCGACCTGGTGGCGGTACTCGGTCTCGCCAAGCATCATCCCGGCGAGGAATGCGCCGAGCGCGAGCGACAGGCCGCTGGCGTGCGTCAGCCAGGCGCTGGCGAGCGTGACGAGCAGCACCGAGAGCATGAAAAACTCGCGCAGGCGCGCGGCGGCGATCTCGTGGAACAAGGGGCGCAATAGCCAACGGCCAAAGAGCAGAATACCGGCCAGCACCGCCGCCGCCTTGAGGAGCGCCCAGCCGAGGGCAAACGCCACCGACAGCCCGTCGCCGTCGCCGCCAAGCGCCGGGATAAGGATCAGGAAAGGCACGACAGCGAGATCCTGTAACAGCAGTACACCAATAGCCGCGCGGCCGTGGCGCGAGTTCTGCTCGAGCTGCTCGACGAGCAGTTTGACGACGATCGCTGTGGAAGACAGGGCCAGCATCCCCCCGATGACCACAGCACCCTCGGCCGGCACACCCAGCCACCAGACGATGAACGCGAAAACGGCAGTGCTCAACACCACCTGCGCGCTGCCCAGCCCGAGCACCAGGCGCCTCATGGCAAACAGCCGTGACAGAGAAAACTCAAGCCCCACGGTGAACAACAGGAATACCACGCCGAACTCGGCGAGGTAACGCGTGCCGCTCGTGTCCGGAATCCACTTTAGACCATAGGGACCGACAAGGATGCCGGCAGCAAGATAGGCGAGCAGCTGTGGCAGGCGCAGGTAACGGAACACCGCCGCCAGGACTACAGCCGCCGCCAACAGGATCAAGATGGCTTCGAGGCCCATCGAATCCCTCGCAAGTACCTGCGCTTTGATATACTCGACAAAGATTACCCGATGACCTTGAAAACTGCGATGGATGTCGACCCCGACGCGTTCCTGCTGAACGGCCGCGAGGTCATTCAGCTGGAAGCCGAGGCGTTGTTAACATTGTCCCGGCGCTTGGATGCGTCGTTTGCGCGTGCCTGCGAACTGCTGCGCGACTGCCGCGGACGCGTGGTGGTCACCGGCATGGGCAAAAGCGGGCACATCGGCGGAAAGATCGCCGCCACGCTCGCCTCGACCGGCACGCCCGCCTTCTTCGTCCATCCCGGCGAGGCCTCGCACGGTGACCTCGGCATGATCATTCCCGGCGACGTCGTGCTCGCCATCTCCAACTCCGGCGAGACCAACGAGATCCTTACCATCTTGCCGATCATCAAGCGCATGGGTGTCAAGCTCGTTGCCATGACTGGTCGCAAGGACTCAAGCCTCGCGCGCCAGGCAGACGTGGTGCTCGACGTGAGCGTGGACAAGGAGGCCTGCCCGCTCAACCTTGCCCCGACCGCGAGCACGACCGTCGCGCTTGCCATGGGCGATGCGCTCGCCGTGGCGTTGTACCGCGCGCGCGGCTTCACCCGCGAGGACTTCGCGCGCACCCACCCGGCTGGGCAGCTCGGGCGGCGGCTGCTATTGTACGTAAGCGACGTGATGCACCGTGGCGAGGGTATCCCGCTCGTCCCTGAGGACGCTTCGCTGCGCGAAGCGCTGCTCGAGATGACCGGCAAGGGGCTCGGCATGACCGGCGTGGTGGACGCTGACGGCCGGTTGGTCGGCATTCTGACCGATGGCGATCTGCGCCGGTTGCTGCAGCGCGGTGTAGATGTCTATACCGCCCGTGTGGCCGAGGTCATGACGCGCAACCCCAAGGTCACGCAGCCAGAGCGCTTGGCCGCCGAGATTGTGGCCTTCATGCAGTCACAGCGCATCAACGGGCTGTTCGTGGTGGACGCCGAGCATCGCGTGCTCGGCGCACTCAACATGCACGATCTGCTGCGCTCAGGCGTGGTGTGACAGCCTGTGAAAAGTGAGAAGTCGAAGGCAAATTTCGGCGCCGTGCTCTTTTCGCTGCCGTTTATCGTGGAGGAACAGGTACTCGCAATGGCAGCGAAGCTAAAGCTCGTGCTATTCGATGTAGACGGGGTGCTTACCGACGCGCGCCTGATCTTCGGCGACGACGGCCAGGAGTATAAGGCCTTTCACTCACGCGACGGGCACGGGATCAAGATGCTGCAGCGCCACGGTATCGAGGCGGGTATCATCACCGCACGCCGCTCGAAGACCGTCGAGCACCGCGTGCGCGACCTGGGCATCCGCCACGTCTACCAGGGCAGCCAGGAGAAATTGCCGGTCTACCGCCGCTTACTCGCCGAGTTGGCGCTTGATGCCGCCGAGGTGGCGTTCGTGGGCGATGATGTGGTGGATCTGCCCATTATGCGCGAGGCGGGGCTTGCCATCTGTCCGCAGGATGCGCATGCGCTGGTCAAACGGCACGCCCACTGGGTCACACCCAGTCCGGGCGGACGCGGCGCGGCGCGCGAGGTGTGCGAGATGATCCTCTACGCCCAGGGGCACTACGACACCGAGATGCTGCGTTACTTGGGCAGCGCGGAGGGCAACGCGCCGCTATGACCCCGGAGGCCCGCCGCCGCGCGCTCGGGCTCGCGCTCGTGCTGCTCGCCGCCGGCAGCGGGTGGCTTGTGCAGCGCCTGACGCCGCTTGCGCCCGAGACCGCGCTGGGGACGCGCGCGCGCGAGCCCGATTACATCATCGCGTCGCTTACCGCTACCGTGATGAATGAGCGGGGTCAGCCGCGTTACGTCCTTAAGGCCGCACGTCTGATTCACTATCCCGAGGAAGGCGCCGAGCTCGAGCGGCCCTATCTCATCCAGTACGGCGAAGGCGCGCCGGTGCACACCCGTGCGCGGGCAGGTTTCATGCCCGATCACCGCCGCTGGATACGGCTCGCAGGCGAGGTGGTGAGCGCGCGTGGCAACGATCCCGCTAAGGCCGGCGGCGAGGTGCGCGCACAGGAAATGCTAATCGAGTTGGGCAATTGATGCGAAACGATCCAGGCACAAAGCTTGGGCAGAAACAGCGGGGTGAATCACGGTGCTGCATCCAAGCTACCCCTGCATGTATTGCTTTGCTCCTTTCTCTTTACTTTATGCTTTTAGCCCCATCCTCTTTCGCGCTTAAATCCGACCGAGATCAGCCCCTGCACATACAGGCCAGATCCGTGCAGGTCAACGAAAAGACGGGCGTGGCCACCTACCGTGGCCACGTGTTGCTAAAACAGGGCTCGCTTACGATCACCGCCGAGCACATGGAAGTGCACACGCGCGAGCGTCGGGCCGAATTTATCCTCGCCACCGGTCGGCCCGCCACGCTCAAGACGCGCCTGGACGGCGCGAGCAAGGAGCTGCACGCGAGCGCACTACGTCTCGAGTACCACGTCAACGAGCGCCGCATAAGCCTTCTTGGTGCTGCCCACGTGCGCCAGGGAGACGAGCGCCTCGAGGCCGAAATCGCGCATTACCGGCTCGACGAGCAGCAACTCGAGGCCGATGGCGGCGAGACGGGGCGCGTACACGCGGTGCTCGTGCCCCGCAGCGACAAGGTCGCCGATCCGCCATGAGCCGCCTCGCCGCCGAGCACCTTTCTAAACGCTACCAGGGGCGCGTGGTCGTCGAGGACGTCTCGCTCGAGGTCGCCAGCGGCGAGATCGTTGGGTTGCTCGGACCGAACGGCGCAGGCAAGACCACGTGCTTTTACATGATCGTCGGGCTGGTGCCGCCAGACGGCGGGGCTATCCTGCTCGATGGCACCGACATCAGCGCCGAGCCCATGCATCGGCGCGCACGCCTCGGGCTTGGCTACCTACCGCAGGAACCCTCGGTGTTCCGCAAGCTCACCGTGGCGGAGAATATCCTCGCGATCCTCGAGACGCGCGCGGGGCTGTCCCGCGCCGAGCGCGAACGCCTCCTCGAGGAGCTGCTGCGCGACCTGCATATCGCCGAACGGCGCGACACGCTGGGCCTCGCCCTGTCTGGCGGCGAACGGCGGCGCGTGGAGATCGCGCGCGCACTCGCTACCGAGCCGCGTTTCATTCTGCTCGACGAACCCTTTGCCGGCATCGACCCGATCACGGTCCTCGAGCTCCAGCAGCTTATCCGGCAGCTGCAGGGGCGCGGGATCGGGGTGCTCATCACCGACCACAACGTGCGGGAAACCCTGAAAATCTGTGATCGCGCCTACATCCTCAATGCCGGCCGGGTGCTGACGGCGGGCGCGCCGAGCGATATTTTGTATAATGATGCCGTCCGCCGAATTTACCTCGGGGAGGATTTTCGTCTCTGACGGTCGCCCGTCGCCGTGGGACGGGGAGTGTGCGTGCACAGCAGCTGTTTGCGAGAAATTGAGCTAAACTTTTTGTAGCCGCACGAGAGAACGGCCTTTTGCGCCAACAAGCAGGCTGTTCCCGACAATAGTTTTATGAAGCAGTCACTGGACCTCCGGCTCGGTCAGCACCTGACCATCACCCCCCAGCTGCAGCAGGCCATCCGGCTCTTGCAGCTGTCTTCCGTCGAGCTTCAGCAGGAAATCCAGGAGATGCTCGAGAGCAATCCGCTGCTCGAAGAGTGCGAGACAGAGCCGGCCGAGTACCGCTCCGAGGACAACGGGGCGGAGGGCGCCGAGCCGACCGAGGCACCTTCCCACGAAAGCCTCAAGGCGACCGATATCGAGATGGCCGACACCTTGCTCCATGAGCAACGGCTGGACACCGACTACACAGAGTACTCCGACTACTTCGAGTATTTCGATTCTCCCAAGGCTGCCGTCACGCAAAGCCGCGAGGACGACGGTTTCCCGGACATCGACGCACGCAGCAGCCCGCCGCAGACATTGCGCGATCACCTGTTGTGGCAGATGCACGCCACCCCTTTTTCCGCCACCGACAAGCGTATTGCCGAGGCGCTGATAGATGCCATAGACGAGGATGGCTATCTCACCTGTAGCCTGGATGAGGTCCGCCAGGCGCTTGCCGCGGAGCTGGCCGTCGAGACCGACGAGATCGAAGCAGTGCTACACCAGATCCAGAACTTCGACCCGCCGGGTGTGGGGGCACGCGACCTCGCCGAATGCCTGCGCTTGCAGATGCGCCATCTCCCTCCGGACACGCCGTACCTCGAGCAGGCCCGCAGCCTCGCGACGCCCGAGAATCTCGCGCTGCTCGGGCAACGAGACTACACCCGGCTCAAGCGCGCGCTCAAAATTCCACCCGCGGTCCTCCAGGAAGCGGTAAAGCTCATCCAGGGTCTCCACCCACGTCCGGGCTCGACCGTCGCCTCCGCGCAAGCGAGCTACATTGTTCCGGACATCATCGTCAAGAAAATCAAGGGTGTGTGGCGCGCTGAGCTCAACCCGGACATCGCCCCGCGCCTGCGCATCAACCGTACCTACGAGCAGCTCATCCATCGCGGTGACCCGAGCGCCGCTAACCGCTATCTGCAGGACCAGTTGCAGCAGGCGCGCTGGTTCATCAAGAGCCTGGCGAGCCGCAACGACACGCTGCTTAAGGTGGCGCGTACCATCGTGGACCGCCAGCGCGCGTTCTTCGATCACGGCCCCGAGGCCATGAAGCCGCTGGTGCTGCACGATGTGGCCGAGGCAGTGGGGATGCACGAGTCCACGGTCTCGCGCGTGACGACCAGCAAATACATGCTCACGCCGCGCGGGATCTTCGAGCTGAAGTATTTCTTCTCGAGCCATGTGGCGACCACTGACGGCGGTACCTGCTCGGCCACGGCGATTCGCTCGCTCATCAAGAAGCTCGTGGAGAACGAGTCGCCGGACAAACCCATCAGCGACAGCCAGATCGCCCAGATCCTCGCCAAGCAAGGCATTCGCGTCGCGCGCCGTACAATAGCGAAGTACCGTGAATCCATGAATATCCCACCCTCCAACCAGCGCAAGTCTTTCGTCTAGACAAGGGGGAAACCATGCAAATCACCGTCACCGGCCATCAGATCGAGCTGACCGAACCGCTGCGCAGCTACGCCGAAGAAAAGGTCAGGCGCATTCAACGGCACTTCGATCACGTGACGAACACCAACGTGGTGCTGTCCGTGGAAAAACTCCGCCACCGCGCCGAGGCCACAATCCACGCCAAGGGCGCAGCGCTGCACGCCGCAGGCGAGGGCACGGACATGTACGCCGCCATTGATGCGCTGGTGGACAAGCTCGACCGCCAAGTGCTCAAACACAAGGAAAAACTTACCTCCCACCGCAATGCCGGCTCGGCGTCGCGCGATCCAGGTGCCGCCTGAGCGCGCCCCACAGACACAGGGCATCCTGATCGTTTGGGATGCAACTTCGCACAACACGACCGATACCTCCATGCGCATCCAAGAGATCCTTTCTCCTGAGCGCGTTACGGTTCGCCTTCCTTGCAACACCAAGAAACGCCTGCTCGAGAAGATGAGCGCCCTGCTCGGTGAGGGCGAGCCGGAAGTAGACGTCAATGCCGCCTTCCAGTCACTCTTCGAGCGCGAACGCCTGGGTTCGACCGGTATCGGTGAAGGGGTGGCGCTACCACACGGCCGGCTCAAGGGCTTGAAGAAGGCCGTCGGGGCCTTCGCCACGCTTGAAGGCGAGATGGACTACGACTCTATAGACCGCAAGCCGGTCCGCATGGCCTTCGCGCTGCTCGTCCCCGAGGATGCGAGCGAAGAGCATCTGAAGCTTCTCGCTGCGCTCGCGGACATATTCCATAAGAAAGAGGTTCGCGAGCAGTTGCTTGCGGCGAAGACCCCGGAGGAGCTGTATCGCCGCTTGACGGGCTCCAGTGCCCGCGACGGTGGCTGAGGCATGCGCGTCATTCGCGCGACATGCCCGTATCTACGAGCGATGACCCCGCTTCTCACCGTCCGCGATCTGTACGCCGCCCAGAGCGCGGCGCTTAAGCTGCGCTGGGCGAACGAGCCCGTCGGCGACAAGCGCTTGCTCGAGCCGACCACAGCGCGCTTTCCCGGCATGGCGCTCGTAGGGCACCTTAATTTTGTGCACCCCAACCGCGTACAGGTACTCGGAGAAAACGAGCAGCGCTATCTCAAGCGTCTCGACGAACATGCTCGCCGCCGGGCGCTCGATGAGCTTTTCGGCTGCGCCGCCACCGCGGCGGTGATCGTAGCCGACGGCGGAGCAACTCCCAGCGCACTTGTGCGCGCGGCCAGCGGCAAGGAGATCTCGCTTTTCGCCACCCCGCTGCCTAGCCCAGTGGTCATCGATCACCTACAGTATTACCTGACGCGCGCGCTTGCCCCGCGCGTCACGGTGCACGGTGTGTATATGGAGGTGATGGGCATGGGCGTGCTCATCACCGGTGAGTCGGGAATCGGTAAAAGCGAGCTGGCACTCGAGCTGCTCTCGCGCAACCACCGTCTGATCGCCGACGACGCCGTGGAACTGGTGCGCGTAGGCCCCGATGTGCTCGTCGGCCAGTGCCCAGGGGCGCTCAGCGACTATCTCGAGGTACGCGGACTCGGCATCCTTGATGTGCGGCTCATGTTTGGGGAGACCGCGGTTCGCCACAAGAAAAAACTCCACCTCATCGTGCGCCTTGAACAGATGAAGGGCAGCCAATGGAGCAAGCTCGAGCGGCTGCGCGCGCTTGAGCGCACGCGCACCATCCTCGACGTACCGGTACCAGAGGTCGTGCTGTTCGTCGGGCCCGGCCGCAATCTGGCTGTGCTGGTCGAGACCGCCACGCGCGCCTACATCCTGCGTATGTGGGGCATCAACCCGGTGGAACAGTTCCTCGAGCGCCACCAGGCGCTTATCGAGGCCGGAGAGAAACCAGCGTCGGCGCTCAGCGCGCGGCGACTGCCCGTCGCGACAGCGGCGGCGTCGAGCACCACCGCGCGGCCCGCGCGCCAGCGCGCCGGCCGCAAGCGCAGCAAGGGAACGCCTTCGCGCCGCAAACCCCCCAAATCTCGATGAACCTCCTGATCGTCAGCGGGCTTTCAGGCTCGGGCAAGACCATCGCACTGCAGGCCCTGGAAGATGCCGGCTGCTACTGCATAGACAACCTGCCGGCCGCGCTTCTGCCGCAGCTCGCTTCACAGTTGCGCACGATTCTCGACCGCAGGGTGCAGAATGTCGCCGTCGGCATAGACGCGCGCAATCGCGCCTTCCTGGCCGATGTCCCGCAGGCGCTCGAGCAGTTACGCGCGCTTGGGGTCGCCTATCGCATCGTTTTTCTCGAGGCCGAGGAGGCGATCCTGATCAAGCGTTACAAGGAGACTCGCCGCCGGCACCCGATGCTCGACGACCGCACCTCGCTCACCGAGGCGATACGCCTGGAGAAGGAGTTGCTCGCACCGCTTGCGGACGCCGCCACGGTGCGCATTGACACGACCCAAACCACACCGCACGAGCTTCGCCACCAGCTCATCGGCTATGCGCGCTCGCCCAATGCAGGCGTGACCCTGCAGTTCTTATCCTTCGGGTTCAAGCACGGCACTCCGCTAGATGCCGATTACGTCTTTGATGTGCGCTGTCTGCCAAACCCCTACTGGCAGCCAGAGCTGCGCGCTTTAAGCGGGCTCGATGAGGAGGTCTCGCGCTTCCTGGAGCAGTACGACGAGGTACACGAGATGTTCGCCGAGCTGCGCGACTTCCTCGAGCGCTGGCTGCCACGCTTCGAGCGCGAGGATCGCACCTACCTGACAATTGCCATCGGCTGCACCGGAGGGATGCACCGCTCCGTGTACCTGGCCAAGCGACTCGCCGAGCATTTCGCCGCCAAAGGGCTCAAGACCCAGCTGCGCCACCGGGAGCTGAAGCCGCCGGCACCGACATGATCGTCCGACACTAAAACGTGCAAAGCCCACAAGAATCGCGCAAAGTATGATCGGACTGCTGATCCTCGCCCAAAAAGACTTTGGCAAAGGCCTGTGTGTGGCTGCCGAGCACACTTTCGGCCGCCGCCCGCCACGGCTCGAGCTCGAGCCGATTGACTACTGCGAGACCCCCGAGGCACTCGGCGCGCGCCTGGCCGAGCGGTTGCGAGCGCTGGACGAGGGCCAGGGCGTACTGATCCTCGCCGACGTCTACGGCGCCACTCACACCAATGTGGCCACGCGCTTGCTCAAGCGGGGGCACTACGAACTCGTCACCGGTGTCAACCTGCCAATGCTCCTCAAGGTGCTTAACTACCGCGACCTCCCCATGGACGAGCTGATCGATAAGGCGCTCGCTGGCGGAAGCGGCGGGATCGTATGCGCGGCCAACCTTTCCAACCTGCGGGAGGCCGGTGGATGAGGTGCCAGCGGGTAGTCATTTTGAACAAGCTCGGTCTGCACGCGCGCGCCTCGGCGAAATTCGTGAGCCTGGCCGCCGAATTTGCCTCCGAGATCACCCTGCGCCGCAACAGCCAGGTCGTCAACGGCAAAAGCATCATGGGTATCATGATGCTCGCCGCCGCCAAGGGCACGGAGCTCGAGCTGTGCGCCAAGGGCGAGGACGAGGCGCGCGCCGTGGCAGCGCTCGCCGCGCTCGTCGAGGACCGCTTCGGCGAGGAGGAGTGATGCTCGCGCTGCATGGCACCGGGGTGAGCGACGGCATCGCGCTTGGCCGTGCCTATGTGCTGCAGCGCGAGCTGCCGGAAATCCCGGAGTACACCGTGGTGCGCGGCCAGGTCGAGGAAGAAGTCGCGCGCTTCACGCGCGCCTGCGCGCGCGCCCGCGAGCAGCTGCGACATATCCGCGCGCACATTCCTGCCGGCGCGCCGCACGAGGTAGCGAGCTTCCTCGACGCCCACCTGTTGATCCTCGAAGACAAGATGATCAGCCAGGCGCCAGTCGAGACCATCCGCAAGCGTCGCCTCAACGCCGAGTGGGCGCTCAAGATCCAAAGCGAGGCGCTCGCTGCCATGTTTGAGCGTATGGACGATCCCTACCTGCGCGCCAAAAAAACCGACGTCGAGCAGGTGGTGGATCGCATCCTGCGCAACCTGCTCGATCTCGCCGGCGACGATCACGAACAGCTGAATGCCGGCGAGATCGTAATCGCCGACGACCTCACCCCGGCCGACGCCGTTATGCTCAAGCATCATCGGGCACGCGCCTTCGTCACCAACCTGGGCGGACCGATCTCACACACCGCGATCCTCGCCAGAAGCCTCGGCATCCCCGCCATCGTCTCGGTGCACAACGCCACGCTCTACATCCGTCACGGCGAAGAGCTCATCGTGGACGGCAAGCGCGGCATGCTCATCGTCAACCCCGACCGTGGGGTCATCGAGGCCTATCGCCGATTCAAGGCTGACATTCTGCGCAGTCGGCGCGAGCTCAATCGTCTGAAATCCCGCGAGGCGGTCACCCGCGACGGCGTGCGCGTGCGGCTGCTGGCCAACATCGAGCTCGCCGCCGACGTGCGCGCCGCGCTCGCGGCCGGCGCGGAGGGCATCGGGCTATACCGTACCGAGTTCCTGTTCATGAACCGCCCCGGCATGCCGAGCGAGGAGGAGCAGTATCGTGCCTATGCCAAGGTGGTGAAGAACATGGCCGGTAAGCCCGTCACCATCCGCACGCTCGATCTGGGTGCGGACAAGCAGGTAGACGGGGGGCGCGCCGACGGGGCCGGGGCGGTGGTCGTCAATCCGGCGCTCGGCCTGCGCGCGGTGCGATTGTGCCTGCACGACACTGCATTGTTTCGTCCGCAGCTGCGCGCCATCCTGCGTGCCTCGGCCCACGGCAAGGTGCGGATCATGATCCCCATGCTCTCTTCGCAGGACGAACTCTTCCGCGTGCTCGAGCTGATCGATCAGGTCAAACACGAACTCAAACGCGAACGGATCCGCTACAATCCGCGCTTGCCGGTCGGCGGCATGATTGAGGTGCCGGCCGCGGCGATCGCAGCGGATCTCTTTGCTCCTCATCTCGATTTCTTTTCGATCGGGACCAATGACCTCATTCAGTACACGCTTGCCATTGACCGGGTGGACGACGCCGTCAATTACCTGTACGACCCGCTGCACCCGTCTGTGCTGCGGCTTATTCGCTATACCCTCGAGGCCGCGCGCCGCGCGCGCATCCCTTGCGCGATGTGTGGAGAAATGGCCGGCGATCCACGCTACACGCGCCTGCTGCTGGGGCTTGGGCTGAGCGAGTTTTCCATGCACCCGGCAACCTTACTGCAGGTCAAGCGAATCGTGCGCGCGAGCCGGCTGCACGAGCTCAAGCGCATAGCGCGCCGCGTGCTAGACGCCCGCGATACGGCCGCGGTCCATGCCCTGGTGGACCGGATCAACCGCGACGCCTAGCCGGATCGAGGAAGTTCCAAGCGTTGCCCCCTGCCTCCGCGCACTGCACAGGAGGGTTTGCCAGGCATAAAGGGGTACGGAAGCGAGAGACCGCTAAAACCGGCGGAAGAATTCCTCGGGCCGGGGCGGGCCGATTTCCTGGGGCTGGGTAGGGTAGGCGAAGGCCGAGGCGGTCCGGGTCTCGACAATCGCCATCAGTCCGTTCCTGTACTTCAGGCGGCTGGGACTGAAGCCTTCGGCGAGACGCGGCTCAAACGGCTCATCCAGGAGGGACACTGCGGCGATCTTCTTCAGCCGAAACGGCCGCCAGAATGGCGGCGGACGCCCCGAGGCAGAGAAGCCGCGCGTCTGGTAAGCGTCGAGCACTAGCTCGCCGCGCTCGTTGGCGTAGATAGCGTGCGGCTCCACGACCCGGATCTGTTTCTGGTCGTGGTAGCGGATAGCGATGCAGCGTTTTTCCTTGATCGCCTTGCTGAGCACATGCAGGATGTTCGGCAGCATGTTTTTGTCCACCTCGATCCGTTTCGCGTCTGAGTGGCGCACGCCTCCTCGAGAACAAGGCGGTCACTTCGGACTATACCGCGTCAACCGCTAGGCCGACAGAACGACCTGACAAGCGGTACCTCGCGGGCGCCCGGCGCGCGCGAGGGCCAAGCGCGGGGACAGCGGTGCCGCGCCCTACCTTGCAACCCCCTCTACGGCGATGGCGGTAAAAGCAAACTGAACCCCCTCTTGACGATCGCTGCAAAGCGCCCGCGCAGTACAAGACCCGCCATCGCCGAGACCCGCACATTTGCCGCCCGTGGCCAACGTGGCCGATCCTGTCGAGGTTGGATTTTCCCACTCATTTAGAAACAACGTCGCCAGACCGTGAAAGGCGGAAAAACCGACCACCTCGGTGACCGCGATCAGGATCACGCCGCTGGCGATAGCAAGGTCGATGCCCAGGAGGCGCACCATGACGGGAATAATCACGCCGCTGAGCACGGCGAACACCAGATTCATCACCATCGCCAACGCGATCACCTTCTCGATGGTGTGCTTAAACAACCCGACCACCGAGGCGGCGATGATGGCCGAGAATTTAAATTGACACCTCGCCATACCGATTGGCGATGGCTGGTGCGCACCGGCGGCGCGAAAAAGTCTTCCCCCTTGCCCAGGCCGGCAAAGGGGCGAGCAACACGTGCTCAGCCTCTTCGCGGATCACGTCCATGATGTCGTCCACCGCGATGCGCTCAAGCAGGCGGTGGTGCTCGTCCACCACCGGTGTAGACACAAGGTTGTAGCGCTCAAAGGCTGCCGTCACATCGCAATCGGGGCTGAGCGCGCCGAAGCGGAGGAAGTCTCGCTCCATGATCTGCAATACACGCAGCGAGAAATCGGCGCTAAGCAGCCGGCTGACCGGCAGCGCCCCGACCAGGCGGTCGTTGCGGCCCAACACCACGAAGAGCGGGTTGGTGTTCTCGGGAAGCTCGCTGCGCCGCTTGAGGTAGCGTAACACTACCTCAAGTGTAACGCTCTCGTGCACCGTCACGACGTCCACATTCATCAGGCCGCCGGCAATGCCCTGCGGGTAAGAGCACGCCGCATCCAGTCGCTGACTATCCTGCTTGTCGAGCGCGAACGGGATCTCGGCAATCACCTCGCCCGGCAGCTCGGCGATGTCGTCGGTGTCGAGGTGGCGCCCGCAGCGATCACCACATGGTTTGATCGTCCGTGAGCATGACCAGGTCAACGCGGATGGCCCTGGGCAGCTCGCGCAGTACCTCGCCCATCACCTCGGGGTCGACCTGCTGACAGACCGCCGGCCGCTGCTCGGGCGGCATGCCCTTGAGCAGACGCGCGATGTCAGCGGGATGAAGCGAGGCGAGTGTTTCACGCACACCTTCTGCGGTGTCGCCAGAGGCGAGCGCGGCGAGTACGAGGCTCAGAGGGTCGGGGTTTTGTTTGCGCGCCCTGGCCACGGGGAAATGTATTTCGCTCCGTAACCGACGCATCTCTTGCGCCCGTTTTGCGTCACATATGACGCGCCGAGTTTAGAGGGTTGCGCAGCGCGCGACGCTAAACCAACGAACGCGCAGGATGCGCCATCGGTGGCTGGTGCGCGTGTGGCACACACTCTGCGTGCACCAAAAACAGGAGGCGAGCAGAACGCGGCGAGCGCTTGCGCGCTTGAGGAAAAGGGTGGGATGGACGTCAACTGCCCGCCACGGTCATACCCTCGATCAGTATCGAGCCGGTGCGGATATTGCCGCGGGTGTCAAGGTCGGCTCCCGCGGCTACGAAGGCGCGGAACATGTCCTTCAAATTGCCGGCCACAGTAATCTCCTCGACCGGGTAAGCGATCTCGCCGCCCTCTACCCAGAAACCGGCCGCGCCGCGCGAGTAGTCGCCGGTGACAGTGTTGACCCCGAAGCCGATCAGCTCGGTGACGAGCAGGCCCGTGCCCATTTCTTTCAGCAGGCCCGCGAGGTCAGTGGTCTGGCCGACGGGGCCGGGGTGGAGAGTAAGATTATGCACGCCGCCGGCATTGCCGGTGGTCGTCATGCCGAGCTTGCGCGCCGAGTACGAATCGAGGACGTAGCCCACGAGCATCCCGTCGCGCACCAGGTCGCGTGGTCGGGTCGCAACCCCCTCGTGATCGAAGGGCGCGCTGCCGAGGGCGCGCGGAAGGTGCGGCTGCTCGTGCAGGCGCACAAAGGGCGCAAACACCGCCTTGCCGAGATGATCGAGCAGGAACGAGGCGCGGCGGTAGAGGCTCGAACCGCGCACTGCCCCGACGAAGTGCGAAAGCAGGCTTGCGGCCACGGGCGCCTCGTACACCACCGGACACTGGCGGGTGGAGAGCTTGCGCGACGAAAGGCGGCGCACGGTGCGCTCGGCCGCGCGCCGGCCGAGCGCTTCGGGCGACTCGAGATCACCCGGCGCGCGCGCTACCGTGTACCAGTAATCGCGTTGCATCCCTGCGGCATCCTGGCCGATGACGCTTACCGAGAGGCTGTGGCGGGTGGCCGCATAGCCACCGAGGAAACCGTGTGTGTTGCCGTAGACCGTAAGCCCCTCGTGGGAGGAAACAGTGGCGCCCTCGGAGTTGGTAATTCGCGCATCGTGTGCGCGCGCGGCCTCCTCGCAGGCGCGTGCCAGCACGATCGCCTCTTCGACCGAGATCGGCCAGGGATGATAAAGATCGAGATCGGGGATGTCGCGCGCCAGATGTTCGGGTTCGGCGAGCCCGGCGGCCTCGTCCTCGGCGGTGTAGCGGGCGATGGCGCAGGCGGCGCGCACTGTCTCGGCGAGCGCCGCCGGGCTTAGGTCTGTGCTGCTTGCCGAACCGCGGCGTTTGCCGAAATACACGGTCACCCCGATACCCTTATCGCGGGTGTGCTCGACGGTCTCGACCTCGGCGAGCCGCACGGTCACGCTCAGGCCCTGGCTGAGATCCACCGTTGCCTCGGCGGCGCTCGCCCCGCACCGGCGCGCCTCGGCCAACACGCTTGCTACGAGCTCGCGCAGTTGTGCTTCGCGGGCAACAAGCGGCAAGTCCGCCGGTAACGCGCGTTGCGCCCTCGACCCTCTACCCTCGACTTGGGGCTCGCGACTCATGTCTGCGTCCCTCCCACCGTCAGACCCTCAATGAGCAGCGTCGGTTGGCCCACCCCTACCGGCACGCTTTGTCCATCCTTGCCGCAGGTGCCGATACCGGTGTCGAGCGCCAAATCGTTACCCACCCTGGTCACACGCATGAGCACGTCCGGGCCGTTGCCGATCAGGGTTGCCCCTTTAACCGGGCAGGTGATGCGCCCGCGTTCGATCAAGTAGGCCTCGGAGGCGGAGAACACGAATTTGCCGCTAGTGATATCCACCTGCCCGCCGTCGAAGTGCACGGCGTACAGGCCGCGGTCCACACTGTTGATGATCTCGCCGGGGTCGTGCCGCCCGGCAAGCATGTAGGTGTTGGTCATACGGGGCATCGGCAGGTGCGCGTAAGATTCGCGCCGGCCGTTGCCGGTCGGGGACATGCCCATGAGCCGGGCGTTGAGCAGATCCTGCATGTAGCCCTTGAGAATGCCGTTTTCGATCAGCACGGTCTGGCGGGTGGGCGTGCCCTCGTCGTCCACGTTGAGCGAACCACGCCGGTCGGGGAGCGTGCCATCATCCACGACGGTGACTTCGGCTGCCGCCACTTGCTGCCCGATCCGGCCGCTGAATGCCGAGGTGCCCTTGCGATTGAAGTCGCCCTCCAGACCGTGGCCGATCGCCTCGTGCAGCAGGATACCAGGCCAGCCGGGACCGAGCACGACCTTAAGGGTGCCGGCCGGGGCCTCGACCGCCTCGAGATTCACCAGCGCCTGGCGCACCGCCTCGCGCGCATAGGCGATCGCCCGGTCGTTCTCGAGAAAATACCGGTAGCCGAAGCGCCCGCCCCCGCCGGCGGTGCCGGACTCGCGCCGGCCGTTGTACTCAGCGATCACGGTAACATTGAGTCGCACGAGCGGGCGCACATCGGCGGCGATGAGCCCATCGGCGCGCGCGATCAACACCACCTCGTAGACACCGCTCAAGCTCGCCATGACCTGCTTAACACGCGGATCAGCAGCGCGCGCGGCGTGCTCTACCCGGTACAACAGCCCGACCTTGTCGGCCTCGCTCAGAGTGGCGAGTGGATCAAGTGGCGCGTAAAGCTTAAGCCCCGTCTCCCTTCGCCAAGCAACCGGTGCACGGCCCTCGCCTCCGGCCTGGGCGATTGCGCGCGCAGTGTGGGCCGCCTCGAGCAGCGCAGGCAATACGATCTCATCGGAGTAGGCGAAACCCTGCTTGTCACCCGCGCAGGCGCGCACCCCCGCGCCGGCCTCGATGCTGTGCGAGCCGGACTTGACGATACCTTCCTCGAGCGACCAGGCCTCGTGGCGGCTGTACTGGAAATAGACGTCGGCGTAATCCACGCACCCGCGCATCAGCGTCGCGAACAGCTGCTCGAGGCTGCGCTCATCGAGGCCGGCGGGGGCGAGCAGCGTGCGACGCGCCAGCTCAAGGTTGGCCGCTGTCATGCGCGTAACCGTCGATGGGCAATACTGGGCAGGCCGCCGCGTACGGCTTCAAGCTCGCCACGCGACAGCTCTGCGACGATCACGTCTTCGCCGCGCCCGCAACGCGCGAGCACCTCACCCCAGGGGCCGACGATCATGCTATCGCCGTAGGTTTCGCGGCCGTTCGCGTGCCGTCCGCCCTGCCCAGGTGCGATCAGGAACGCCAGGTTCTCGATGGCCCTTGCCCGCACCAGAATCTCCCAGTGAGCGCGCCCGGTGTGGGCCGTGAAGGCCGAGGGCACGACATAGAGCTCGGCGCCGGCATCGAGCAAAAGGCGAAATAGCTCAGGGAAGCGCAGGTCATAGCACACCGCCAACCCCAGCCGACCGAACGGCGTGGCGGCGACCACCGGCTCGCGACCGGGCTCGATGGTGTGCGACTCGCAGTACTGCTCGCCGGTCGACAGGCTCACATCGAAAAGGTGGATCTTGTCATAGCGCGCGACCTGCCTGCCGCAATCGTCGTAGAGCAGGCAGGCGGCGCGCACCTTGTCAGGCGAGGATGACGAGGCGAGCGGGATCGTGCCTCCGACCAGCCACACACGATGGGTGCGCGCCTGCTCCGCCAGGAAATCCTGAATCGGGCCCGCGCCGTCGCGCTCGGCGGCCGCAAGCCGTTCGGCGTCTTGCGCTGGCATGAGCGCGAAGTTCTCTGGCAGCGCAACAAGCTTGGCCCCTGCCTCGGCCGCGCGCGCGATGAGCCGGGAGGCGGCGGCGAGGTTGTCGCGCACGCGTGTGCCCGAGACCATCTGGATCGCCGCGGCACGCATCACGTCCCCTTCCCGCCATGGTTGTCGCCCGGGCGCGTCTGCACCACGATCTCGCCCTGCACGGACGCATCGCGCTCGAGCACGATCTGCCCCGACGGCAAGCCCAAAGCCACCAACCAGTCGCGCAGCTCCTCGGCCCAGAGCAGGTCCTCCTCGCGCGCCCCGAAACGGATACACAGACTGGTCTGGGGCGGCGCCTGCTCGAGTGCGAGCACCAAGCGCGCAAGACCCTCATGGCGCGCCAGCTGCTCGCCCGAGCGCGGGCGGGACCACTCCTCCGCGCTCAGCGAAAGCGTCTCGGCGGAAAGCCACAAGGGAAAAAACACCAAAAGGAAACCGCAAAGCCACCGCATCGCGGGCACAAGCATATCATTGCCCGGCCGCCTCTTCACCCGCTGGCGCCTTTTCGCTGCCGAGAGGCTTCTCGTCGCCATTCTGCCTGACGAGACGCTCGATCTTCGGATCATCCCAGAAACCTTTGACCACATAGGTCATGCGGCTACTTTCGCCGATCTGCTTCTTGAAAAGCTTTTGCAAGGCGAATACCGCGGCCGCCACCTGCGGGCCAAACAGGCCCCAGGTGGCGATGGTCAGGCTGTCGCTCAGATGCGGGCGCACCTCCATGACAAAATCGAAGTCCTCGGACGCGAATCCCACGCGTCCGACCGCACCGATCGTGGCCGCAGGTCCCTTGATGATGAAGTCGCGGGTATAGGCATTACCGTTTTCGATGTCCAAGCGTCCGTTCAGCTTGTCGAACACGAAGCCTTTGCCGAAGATCGGGCTGAAGTCGAGCGTGAGATACCGCACGATCGAGGACAGGTCGAGAATGCCGAGGAAGCGACCCACGCCCGGCTCGAGCTTAAGGAAGCGCCCCTTCTCGGCCACGATCTCTATCCAGCCGTGGAGCCCCGCGTAACGGATGTCGAGCGGCGCGCCTGGCCAGGCAAGTGCCGCCTTGATGTCTGTGCTGGCGCCCACGACCTGGCCGGGCACGCCCAGTGCGGTCAGCGCCTTACCGAGGTCGGGGCTCGCGAAATGCAGCTCGAAGTCGCTCGCCACCCCGGCGACCGTCCGCTGCCAATGCCCCTTGGCCTCAAAACGCATATCGGGATGCGTCAGTGTCAGGTGCTGGATATGCCAGCCGCGAGGCTGCGGCGCGGCGGCGAGATCGAGCTCCCCGAGCTCGCGCCTTTTCACGCGGAAGGAACGGCTGCGCAGGTACAAGGCGGGCAAGCGGCGCGGGTCGGCATCTGCCATACGTGGCATCCTGGCCTTCTCGCCGTCGGGGATGTGCAGGCGCGCGAGATTGAGCTCCAGGCGCATGCCATCTGCGGCCTTCGACCAGGCGAGCTTTCCGTCCACCGCCGCGCCCTGGAGGCTGCCGCTCCAGCCATCCTTGGCGCGCGTAAGCACGAGCCCCACTTTCCCGAATTCTCGCCCGAACAGGCGCAACCGGCTCACATCGACCTCGAGACGCGTGAGCGCTGCGGGTGTGGCCACACCCCCGTTGCCGAGGAGCGGCAACCAGGGATCGACGTGCAAGCGATCGAGTCTGACGCTCACAGTCAAGCCGTGAGCGCTGCCCAGTGTGGCCCGCCCGGCCCCGAACACCAGATGCCCGCGCACGAAACGCAAGGCGGGCGCATGTGCAAACGCGAAACGCCCCCTCACCGCATCGCCGGCGCTCAGCGCGAGCACGTGCGCATCGCGCGTGGCGGCGACCGTCCGCAGCACGAGCTTCTCCACGGGCAGGCCCTGCGGGTAATCGAGCGGCGAGGGAAGCCGGCCCTTGAGCCCGGCAAGCAGCATCTGCGCCTCGAGCCGGCCCACACCCCGCTCCCAGCGAATACTCGCCTGCCAGGGGGCTTCGCCGCTCAGGCCCGCGGCCAGGCGGGGCCCGAGAAACGCCGCGAGTGCGGCTGCACGGATGCGACCCTCGGCGCGCGCCTGCACGGCATGCGGGCCGGCGGCGGCGATGGTGAGCGCCGCATCACCGCCGAGAAGCCGGCCGGCGAGTGCACCCTCGCGCACGCCCTTTTCGCTAAAGCGCACCACTCCGCGCATCCGCTCGGCGGCAAGCGGCGTGCCGTGCAACCTGAGGTCCGCGTCGAGGAGGCGGTACTCGCCGGTGAGGGTGATCATGTCCTGTTCGCCGGGCGGGCGCAACTCGACGGCGACCTCGAGGCTGAGCCGTCCGTTGCCCGAGGCGCGAAGCGCCTCGGGCAGATATTGCTTCCATCCCCCCTTACCCTTCTGCGACTCGACGGCGCGCAGCAGGCGCAGACCTTCGTTCACTTCACCAGTCGCATTGCCAAGCACGCGCACCAGGCGCCGGCCGTTGCTGGGGCGGTAATGCACCACCACGTCCGAGACAGCGAGCGCCCCGATGCGCCCGATTCCGGTGACGAGCACCTCCTCGCCGCGCACGCGCACCTCGGCCTCGGCGTCGCGCACTGGCTCCCAGCCGGGGAGGTAGCTGTAGACACCGTCGCGCACATGCGCGCGCAGCTCGAAGCGGCCTTCGGCCTCGCGGAACGGGAAGGCGCGCAGCGGGCCGTCGTAAATGAGCTGGCCTTCGGTCACTATTCCGCCTAGGAACGAGCGGTCCATCCACGTGAGCACCGTGGGTTTAAGCACGCCGGCCGGGAAATAGCGCCGGGCATGCACCCCGTTAACGTCGCGGAAGTCCACGCGCAGTTTGAGGTAGGCAGACCGATTGCGGTCATGCGGCACGCGCAGCTCCAGCCGCCCGTTCGCCTTGCCGTCCGGGCTGCGCAAATGCAACCCGGTCCCGGAAACGAGCCACTGCTCACGCTGGCGTTCCCATTTCAGCAGACCACGCGTCTCCCCTACAGGCAGTGGGCCACGAAACAGCCAGGGCATCGCGAGCTCGGCTTGTGCACTTGCCAGCCGCAGCTCGCCGGATTGACGCGACAGGCGCAGATGCCCGCTCACTGCCTTCAGACCGGGCAGCGGGCGATGCGGCCGCGTCTGCAGGTTCTCGAGCTCTGCCTCAAGCAGCAGATCGTCAGGCGCGACGGGGTCGCCCCTCAGCTCGAGCAGCATGTCGCGCACCGCCCCGCGCGGTTGCAGCGCCGCCCACAGGACCATGCCGCCGTTGAGCCAGGTCTGCTCTGCGGCCGTCTTCGTCGTCATAGACCCGTTGAGGGTATCGATGAGGGCGCTAAAATCACCCAGATCAATGTAACGGGCGCGCACGGACAGGCCCTGGGGCCGGCGGACGACCCGCAGGTGTCCGGCGTCCCAGGCCGGGCCGCTTAGGCCGAGCGCAAGCCGCCGCAGGTCGAGCTGCCAGCCCTTGCCCGCCCGCTGCCATTCGAGATCAGCACGAATCTCGGGCAGGACAAACGGCCGCGTGAACGCCGGCAGCGGCAGTCGCAAATCGGCCACCGCGAGCTCGCCGTATACCTGTTGCGGCCGGCCCTCCACCCAGTGACTCCACAGTTCCACATCGAAGCGGCCGGCGAGCCCGGCGGGTAGCCGTTCGCGCAACACGAGCGGCAGTCGCGCATGGTCCACGCCGCGCGCGCGCACGTAAATCTCGCCTCCCCACGGTCCGCCCAGAAGAAGGGGATTGCCGTAGAGATCAGCGGCGAAGGCGCAGCTTGCACACACGCCCGGCGGGAAAGTGGCCGTGAATCCCAGTTGGTAGCGCTCGCCACGGTTGCGCAATGAGAGATCGACGTTCTTGAAGTACAGGGTCGCTTGCGGTTCGCGGTGATCGAACCACTGCAGTTCGCCGTTCTCGATGGCCAGCCGGGGCTGGCGAAACAGCCAGCGCAGAAACCCCTCGCCGTCTTCGGCGCGCTTCTCACCCGATCCCGGTGTGAAACCAGAGATCCGTATGCGGCCGTCGGCGAGCCGCTCCATGCTCAGACGCGGGGCGTGCATCACCAGCGCTTGGATCTGGACCTCGCCCCACAGCAGTGGCAAGAGCGCGAAGCTCATGCGCAGCTCCTCGAGCCGCACCGCAGGCCGCGCCTGGTCGCCCGCGAACACCGTCAGCCCCCGCAGGTGCAACCCGGGGTGCAGCCCATCCCAATAGGCCGACAGCTGCTCGATGCGCACCAGATGGGCAGTCTTTCGACTGAGGTACGCCTCGAGCTCAGTCTTGCGTTCAGCGAGCGCAGGCAGATACAAGCGCGCGATGGTGAAGACTACCGCCAGCAACGCCAGCACCGCGGCGGTGGCGAACCAGACATAGCGAAGCGCGTGCCGCAGCATGCGGCGCATCGGCCAAACCGCGCGCACAAGACTGCGTTTCACGCCGCGCCGCATCGGGCGTGCGCGCGCGAGGCGATGGTGCATGCGCGAAAAACGTGTCGGGTTCACGGATACTTGGATGGCGGCGGCGCGAAAAGGCTCCCGAAGAGTGCGTGCGGGTGTGTCATCGCTCACGCCCATTTTTGCGCATCGGGCGAAAAAAACCAGTCAAAACGCGTTACATCAGCACGACGTCGTACTGCTCCTGGCTGTAAAGCGGCTCGGGCTTGACGTGAATCGGCTTGCCGATGAATTCCTGCAGCTTCATGAGGCCAGCGGCCTCCTCGTCCATGAGCATGTCCACGACCACCGGCGCAGCGAGCACCAGATACTCGTCGGCGCCATACTGGCGTGCCTCGCGCAGGATTTCGCGAAAGATCTCGTAGCAGACTGTCTGGGGCGTTTTGACCGTACCACGCCCCTGGCATACCGGGCAGGGCTGGCAGAGCACGCGCTCGAGACTCTCGCGCGTGCGCTTGCGCGTGAGCTCGACTAGCCCGAGCGGCGACATCTCCGTCATGTGCACCTTGGTGCGGTCGCGGCTCAGGGCCTTCTCGAGCGCGCGCAGCACCTGGCGCCTGTGCTCGGGCTCGGCCATGTCAATGAAGTCCACAATGATGATCCCGCCCAGATTGCGCAGCCGCAGCTGTCGTGCAATCGCCTGGGCCGCCTCGAGATTGGTTTTAAACAGCGTCTCCTCGTGGTTCTTGCGCCCGACGTAACCTCCGGTGTTGACGTCGATGGTGGTCATGGCCTCGGTCTGGTCAATGACGAGATAGCCCCCGGATTTAAGCATCACCTTGCGCTGCAGAGCCTTCTGGATCTCGTCCTCGACTGAGTAGAGGTCGAAAATCGGGCGTTCACCAGGATAGTACTCAATGCGCTCGGCGAGCTCGGGAATGAACTGAATGGCAAAGTCTATCGCCTTGAGATAGGTCTCGCGCGAGTCAATGCGGATCTTCTCGACATTGCCGCTCACCAGATCGCGCATGGCACGAAGCGCCAGCGGCAAATCTTCGTGGATGAGGGCGCCGGAAGCGGCGTCCCGGATGCGCTCCTGGCAGGCGGCCCAGACGCGCTTTAAGTAACGCACATCGGCCTCGATCTCCTCCTCGGTCGCGGTCTCGGCGAGCGTGCGAAGAATATAACCGCCCTCCTCCTCCGCGGCCCGCTCACCGAGCGTCGCGCGCAGTAGCGCGCGCAGCCGCTCTCGTTCGGCGTCGTCGCCGATCCTCTGCGAGACGCCGATGTGCCGGCTATACGGCATGTACACGAGGTAGCGACCCGGCAGCGTGATCTGCATAGTCAGGCGCGCACCCTTGGTGCCGATGGAGTCCTTGACGACCTGCACCACTACCTCCTGGCCTTCCTTGAGAAGTTCGTGGATCGGCGGCGCGCCGTTGCCGTCGCCCGCTTCGCGCACGTCGGAGGCATGCAGGAAGGCTGCGCGCTCCAGCCCGATGTTCACGAACGCTGCCTGCATCCCTGGCAGCACCCGCGCCACTTGGCCGCGGTAGACGTTGCCGACGATTCCGCGGGTGCGCGCGCGTTCGATGTGCACTTCCTGCACCACACCGTTTTCCACCACGGCGACCCGGGTCTCTTGGGGCGTTACGTTGATCAAGATCTCTTCGCTCACTGCGCTTCGAGCCCGGTGCGTTTCAGCAGCTGCCACAGCTCGTACAACGGCAGCCCCATGATGCCGGAATAGCTGCCCTCGATGCGCGCCACGAATGCCGCCGCCCGGCCCTGTACTGCGTAGCCGCCGGCCTTGTCCTGCCCCTCGCCGGTGTCCCAGTAACGGCGGATCTCGGCCTCGCTCATCGGTCCGAAGGTCACGATGCTGCGCGACAGCGCGGTGTGCGCGGCGTCGTCGTAAAGCAGCGCGAGGCCCGTGAGCACCTCGTGGCTGCGCCCGGCGAGGCGGCGCAGCATCTTAAGTCCGTGCTCGCGATCCTCCGGCTTGCCGAGGATCTCGCCGTCGAGCACCACCTCGGTGTCGGCGCCTAGCACGGGGCGCGTAGGCAAACCGCGGCTGCGCACAAGCCGCGCCACGTAACGGGCCTTATCGAGCGCCACGCGCACCACGTACTGCTCGGGCGACTCAAGCGGCTCGCGCACCTCGAGCAGGTTCGACGGCATGACCTCAAAGTCCACACCGAGCTGGCGCAGCAGCTCGCGGCGGCGCGGGGAGGCGGAGGCAAGATAAATCATTCAGCGACGAGACACGCGATTGAATACAAGTTTATCCCAACCATCGTTCCTCGTCCCGCTATCGATGATATGGCAGCCCCTCGATGAGACTGTACGCCCGGTAGAGCTGTTCGGCGAGCAGCACACGCACAAGCCCGTGCGCCAGGGTCAGGCGGGACAGGGACCAAATGTCGTTGGCGCGCGCCAGGCAGTCGAACGCAAGCCCATCGGGGCCACCGATGAGCAGGGCGAGCGGGGTACCGTGCGCCGCGAGCGCACGTAATTGCGCGGCCAGCTCCTCGGTGGAGAGCGAGCGTCCCTGTTGGTCGAGAGCGACGAGGCGGCTGCCGGTTGGAACCGCCGCGAGCAGGCGCATGCCTTCCTCGCGCACAAGACGCGCAAGATCTGCCCCCTTCGTGCGGTGCGCTGCTTGCACCTCGTGCAGCACGAGCCGCCACGGCGGCCTCAAGCGCCGGGCGTATTCACGAAAGCCTGCCGCCACCCATTCGGGCAGGCGCGTGCCGATGGCGACGAGATGGATGTGCATGGGCAGCTGAGGAACGAGAAAGCGGCAGCGTCGAGGTTGGTGGTTTACGCGCTTCTCACCCCTCACTCCTTGCTTTCATGACTTTCCCATCGCCCCAGAGCTTTTCGAGGTCGTAGAAGGCACGCGCCTCTGGTCGCATGAGGTGCACCACCACGTCGCCGAAATCGAGCAGCACCCAGTCGCCCACCGCCTCGCCCTCGCTGCCGAGCGGCCGGATGCCGTGCGCGCGAAGATGCTCAGTTACCCTTTCGACCATGGACTGGACATGGCGCGTCGAGGTGCCAGTGGCAATCAGCATGTAGTCGGTGAAGTCACACACACTGCGCACATCGAGCACCGCGATGTTAAGGCCCTTGGCGTCATCCAGGGCTTCGACGATCAGCTTCTTTAGCCTAGCGCTTCGCCTCGCCGTCATGCCTGCGCTCCCGATCGCTCGACCCGCACGCCGTAGAGCCTTCGGCGACAGATATATGCAAGCACGGCCGGTGGCATAAGATCGTCTACCGGCTCGCCGCGTGCCAGCCGCTCGCGGATGCGTGTGGCGGAGATGTCCACCGGCGTGACCGGCTGAAGATAAAGGCAGCCGGCAGACGCCGCGCGCAGTGCCGCGGCGGAGCGCACAAGTCGGTCCCGCGCCCAGGTCGCAAGCCGCTCGGCCTCGGGCAGCGGGGAACCGGGACGGTTCATGACCACAAGATGGGCCAACTGCAAAAGCCGCTGCCAATCGTGCCAAGTCTCGATCTCGAGGAAGGTGTCGGCGCCGAGCAGGAGTACGATCGAACGCCCGCCGTACTCGGCGCGCAGCGATTCCAGGGTGGGCACGGTGTACGAGACCCCCCCACGGCGGATCTCGCGGTCGTCTGCCAGGAAGCCGGGCTCGCCCGCGATCGCCAGCCGCACCATCGCCAGACGATCGGCCGCATCGGCCTGCGGCGGCGGGCGGTGCGGCGGGTGGAAGGCAGGAATGAAGCGCAGTGCCTCGAGACCAAGCGCCTGCTTGACCTCGCGCGCCGGGCGCAAATGACCGTAATGGACGGGATCGAAGGTGCCGCCGAGGACACCGATCATACTGGCCAGTAGCAAGTGGTGAGTGATGAATACATCGTCTCGGGATCTTCTTTTGCTCGATCGGTCTCCCCAGCGCCCCGCCACTCGCTATTTACGGATATGCCCATCGCCAAGGACCACCCACTTCTGCGAGGTCAGTCCTTCGAGACCGACCGGGCCGCGGGCGTGCAGCTTGTCGGTAGAGATGCCGATCTCAGCGCCAAGGCCGTACTCGAAGCCGTCGGCAAAGCGTGTGGAGGCGTTGACCATAACCGAACTCGAGTCCACCTCGCGCAGAAAACGGCGCGCGCGGCTGATGTCCTCCGTCACGATGCAGTCGGTGTGCTGCGAGCCGTATTTTGTGATGTGCTCGATCGCCTGGTCGAGATCGTCCACGACACGGATCGAGAGGATCGGGGCGAGGTACTCAATGTACCAATCCTCTTCGGTGGCGGCCTCAATGCCGGGCAGGATCTGGCGGGTGCGCTCGCAGCCGCGCAGCTCCACACCCTGCTCCTTGTACATTCTGCCAAGCACCGGCAGAAGTTCTGCGGCGACCGCGCGATGCAAAAGAAGCGTCTCCATGGTGTTGCAGGTGCCGTAGCGCTGGCACTTGGCATTGAACGCAATCGCGACTGCCTTATCGCGATCGGCCTTGTCGTCGATGTACACGTGGCAGACGCCATGCAGGTGCTTGATCACGGGGATCGTCGCCTCGCGGGCGACGCGCTCGATCAAACTCTTGCCCCCGCGCGGCACGATCACGTCCACGTACTCCTTCATGGTAATGAGCACGCCCACCGCCGCGCGGTCGGTGGTCTCGACGAGCTGCACCGTGTCCGCCGGAAGGCTCGCGGCCTCGAGCCCCGCGCGGATGCACGCAGCGATCGCCCGGTTGGAGTGGATCGCCTCGCTGCCGCCGCGCAGGATGGCGGCATTGCCGGACTTAAGGCAAAGCGCTGCGGCGTCCACGGTCACGTTCGGGCGCGACTCGTAGATGATGCCGATGACGCCGAGCGGAACGCGCATGCGCCCGACCTGGATGCCGGAGGGGCGATACTTGAGGTCGGTGATCTCGCCCACCGGGTCGGGGAGTGCGGCCACCTGACGCACGCCCTCGACCATAGCCACTAGGCGTGCGTCGTTGAGCTCGAGCCGGTCGAGCAGGGCCGCGTCCAGCCCTTCGCGCCCCCCGGCCTCGAGGTCGCGCGCGTTGGCGGCGAGGATCTCGCTGCGGTGCCGCTCAATGGCGGCGGCGATGGCGGTGAGCGCGGCGTCTTTCGCCGCGGTTTCGGCGCGGCCGATGGCGCGCGCCGCGACGCGCGCGCGCTGACCGACCTCGTGCATATAGGCCCTTATGTCGGAGACGACGTCAGGAGTGCTTACGCTCACCATGATCTTCACTCTCCATGCAACTCAACTCTCAAGCCCGGGATTGCACCTGCAGCGAACGCCGCCACAAGCCGCTCGAGCGCGCGCCACGGTTCGCCCGCAGCACGGCCCTTGATGAGACGGTCGAGGTAAGCGGCGTGCTGCAGCAGGGACTGCCAGTACGCTGCACCGGCACGTGCGAGGGCTGCGCTAAAAAACGGCTTGCGCTTGGCCCACACCTTGTGTGTATCGAGCACCTGTGCAAGCGGCATCTTGCCGGCAAGCTTCCAGGCCATCTGCGCGAGCCCTCGCAGCTCGCGCGACAAGGCCCACGACAGCAGCGCCAGCTCGGTCCCTTCCGCGCGCAGGCTGCGCAGGATACGAAATGCCGTGTTCAGCTCGCCCTTAAGGCAGGCGTCCGCCAAGGCATAAACATTGAAGCGGGCATTGTCGCAAAGCGCGCCTTCGATGTCATCCAGCGTGATCTCGCCGTCGTGCACCAGGGCGAGCTTCTCGATTTCCTGGGCAGCGGCGAGGAGATTGCCCTCCAGATGATATGCGAGCAATTCCACCACTTCGGCCCCGGCCTTAAGACCGTGCCGCCGAAGGCGCGCGGCGATCCAACCCGGAAGCTGGGCGGCCTCGAGCGGCAAAACCACGACCACCACCCCGATGCGCTCGAGCGCCTGTATCCAGCCGGCCGACTGGGCCTGGCGGTCGAATCGTGGGCTGCGCACGAGCAGCAGCACGTCGGGCGGCAGCTGCCTGGCGAGCTCGACGAGTGTCTTTGCTCCTGTCTCGCCGGGCCTACCCGTCGGTAGGCGCAGCTCCAGCACGCGGCGCACAGCGAAGAGCGACGGTGAGCGAATCGACACGGTGAGCCTGTTCCAATCGAACCCGCTCTCGACCGTGAGCACCTCCTGCTGCAAGAAACCAGCAGCCTGCGCGGCCGCACGGATGGCTGCGCAGCACTCCTCGACCAGAAGCCACTCCTCGCCGTGCACCACGTACACCGGCGCAAGCCCGCGTCGCAGGTGGTTCTCAAGCTGGTTGGCGTAGATTTGCATGGGTATCGCGGTAGCGAGCAGCGAGTGGTAAGTCGACAGTGGCTCGCTACTCGAAGCGGACCTTTGACAATCGCCGCACGACCTGCGCAGCGGCCTCCCGGCGCAGCGCGCTCAGCAGATCCCGCTCCTCGCGCTCCTTGGCGAGCACGTTGAGAGGATCGAAGGTGTAGCCACGCTGCAGGCGGACGGTCTGCAAGGCGAGTCGCTCGCGGCCGGCGCTGTCCGTCAGGCGGAAGTCCAGCTCGTAACGCAAGAGGTATTCGTTTACCTTGCCGCTCGTGCCAACAGAGAGCACCTGGGTAGCGACACGCTCGGTATAAAGTATGAGCGCAGGCGCACCGGCGGACTCGCTGAGGCGCGCACCGCCCTGTGTGGCGAGCGCCTCGCGCATCGCGACATATAGTTCGTCGCGCGCAAGCGGCGCGCCGTGCGGCCCAAGCAGGCGCAGCTCGGCCAGTTCGGCCGGCAGCACTGCTTGGTCGAGGCCGCGCAGGTGAAAACCGCATGCGCTCAGAAGCATGTGGCTGGCGACGAACAGGAAGACGTGCGCAAGCGCCTTGACATTCATAAATCTGCTCGCCACACGCTACTCGTTGCTCGCCGCAACAACGTTGACCAATCTGCCCGGCACAACGATTACCTTCTTCACCGGCTTGCCGGCGAGGTAGCGCTGCACGGCGGCATCGGCAAGCACGATGCCGCGTACCTCGTCTTCGGTGGCGCCGGCCGGCACCTGCACGCTTGCGCGCCGCCGGCCGTTGACCTGCACCACGATCTCTAGACGATCGCGGCGCAACGCCGCTGGATCGGGCTGCGGCCAGCGTGCCTCGATTACCGGCTCGGCGTGACCGAGCGCACGCCACAGCGCGTGGCAGATGTGCGGCACGATAGGCGAAAGCATGAGCACAACGAGCTCGAGCGCCTCGTGACGCACTGCCCGCGCCAGCACCGAGACATCCTCGTGGGCAGTGCGCGCCAGCGCATTGACGAGCTCCATTACGGCCGCAATTGCCGTATTGAAAGTACGCCGCCGGCCGATGTCGTCGCTCACCTTGACAAGCGTCTGATGCGCCTGGCGGCGCAGCCTCGCAAGCGCCGGCGGCAGGTTCGCGAGATCGGACTTCGCGGGCAAACCCTGGTTGACATGATCCGCCACAAGTCTCCACAGCCGGCGCAGAAAACGGTGGGCGCCGGCCACGCCCTCGTCCGACCACTCGAGCGAGTCTTCGGGTGGGGCAGCGAACATTATGAACAAGCGCGCCGTGTCGGCGCCGTACTGCTCAATGAGCGCCTGCGGGTCCACGCCGTTGTTCTTGGACTTCGACATGGTAGCGATGCCGCCCGATTCGACCGGCTGGCCGTCGACCTTAAGGACGGCAGCGATGCGGTTGCCTTTTTCGTCGTAGCAAATTTCGACATCCGCCGGGTTGTAATAGGTGATGCGCCCACTGGCGGGTTTGCGGAAGAAGATCTCATTGAGCACCATGCCCTGGGTGAGCAGGCGCACGAACGGCTCGTCGCCCTCGACCAGGCCGAGGTCGCGCATCACCTTCCACCAAAAGCGCGAGTAAAGCAGGTGCAGGATCGCGTGCTCGATGCCACCGATATACTGATCCACGGGCATCCAGTACTTCACGCGTCCGTCCACCATGGCCCGATCGTTGTCCGGCGAGCAGTAGCGTGCGTAGTACCAGGACGAATCCACAAAGGTGTCCATGGTATCGGTCTCGCGCCGCGCCGGGCGGCCGCACTTCGGGCAGGTGCAGTTGACGAAGTCGGCGCGCTTCGCGAGCGGATTGCCAGTGCCGTCTGGAACACAGTCCTCGGGCAACACCACCGGTAAATCCTCGTCCGGCACTGGCACCTCGCCGCAGTGGTCGCAGTAGATAATAGGTATCGGACAGCCCCAGTAGCGCTGCCGTGAGATGCCCCAGTCGCGCAGACGCCACTGCACCTGCTTATCGCCGAGACCCTTGGCCTTGAGATCGGCAGCAATCGCCTCCACCGCCTCGGCATACCCGAGGCCGTCGTACTTGCCAGAATTCACGCAGCGGCCGCGCTCCTTGTCGGCGTACCACGGCGCCCAGGCGTCGGTCGAAAAAGTCTCACCCGCCACCTCGATGACCTGCTTGATCGGCAGGCCGTATTTCTTGGCGAAGTGAAAATCGCGCTCGTCGTGCGCCGGTACGGCCATCACCGCGCCTTCGCCGTAGCCCATGAGCACGTAGTTCCCGACCCACACCGGGATGGACTCGCCGGTGAGCGGATGCGTGACATGGATCCCGGTCGGCATGCCCTTTTTTTCCATCGTGGCGAGATCGGCCTCCATAACCGTGCCGCGTTTGCACTCCTCGATAAAGGCCGCGAGCTTCGGATTGGTCTTCGCCGCATGTGTGGCGAGCGGATGTTCGGCAGCGACGACGCAGAAGGTCACCCCCATGATGGTATCGGCGCGGGTCGTAAATACCCAGAGCTTGTCGTCCTTGCCGTCTAGCCGGTAGGGGAAGGCGAAGCGTACCCCCTCACTCTTGCCGATCCAGTTGGCCTGCATGGTCTTGACCTGTTGGGGCCAGTCGACCAGCTGCTCGAGTCCAACGAGCAGCTCTTCGGCATAGCGCGTGATGCGCAGGTAATACATCGGGATCTCGCGCTTCTCGACCGGAGCGCCGGTACGCCAGCCGCGGCCTTCGATAACCTGTTCGTTGGCAAGCACGGTCTGGTCCACCGGGTCCCAGTTCACGATGCCGGTCGCCTTGTAAGCGATACCACGTTCCAGCATACGAAGGAACAGCCACTGGTTCCACTTGTAGTACTCAGGCTGGCAGGTGGCGAGCTCGCGCTCCCAATCGATAGCAAGCCCCAGTGACCGCAGCTGCTTTTTCATATAGGCGATGTTGTCGCGCGTCCACTGCGCCGGGGGCACGCCGTTTGCCATCGCGGCGTTCTCGGCCGGCAGGCCGAAGGCGTCCCAGCCCATGGGCTGCAGCACGTTGTAGCCCTGCATGCGCTTGAAACGCGCGATCACATCCCCAATGGTGTAATTGCGCACGTGCCCCATGTGCAGCCGACCCGAGGGGTACGGGAACATCGAAAGGCAGTAGAACTTCTCGCGCGAGGGGTCCTCGATGGCGCGGAAGGCACCACGCGCCTCCCACTCTGCCTGGGTCTCGCGCTCGATCTTTTCCGGGAAATATCGGTCGTCCATCGCGTCAACCCCGAATCGAGTCGCAAAAGAATACCGCATCGGCCTACACCGCGCCTACGGCGCGTGCGTGCGCACGCAGCCGGCGGCGGACACAGGGCTTAGGGGGCAGCTTATAATTGCGGGATCGGGCGCAACCCCATGCCTCTTGACTCGCTCACGCTGTGGCTCAAGCTGCTCGTGCTGCTTGCTGTGGCCAACGGCGCACCGCTCTTGGGACGTGCATTCCTCAAGGACTGTCTTGCCTGGCCGCTCGACGTCGGCGTGCGTTTTCTCGACGGCCAACCGCTGCTTGGCGCCGCCAAGACGGTCCGCGGGGTGGTGCTGGCGCTGGCCGCCACCGCGCTTGTCTCCATGCTGCTCGGGCTCGGTGCAACCACCGGTGCGCTCATCGCCACCTACGCTATGCTTGGCGACCTTGTGTCGAGCTTCCTCAAACGCCGCCTCGGGCGGCCGCCGAGCAGTCAGGTACTCGGGCTCGACCAGATCCCCGAGAGTCTCTTCCCGCTGCTCGCGGTGCACGCGCGCTACGCGCTGTCGGCAAGCGAGATCGCGAGCCTCCTTGCGGCATTTTTTGTGCTGGAGCGGGTGCTGTCGCGGCTGTGGTATCGGCTGGGGGTACGCGAACGACCGTACTAGCGCAGGTCATCGAACACGGCACGCACCGCTAGGCGGCACACAGGCGATGTAGCGTGACCTCGGGCGGGCAGTTCAGCCGTACATCCACGATAGAAACCCCGGAACCCGCCGAGGTGTAGCCGACGAGGTTGCGGTAACGCCAGGCACCGCGCGCATAGCGGCGCGGACAGTCGGCGTCGATGACAAGAGGGATGCCGCCCGGCAGGCAGATCTGCCCGCCGTGCGTGTGACCACACAACATGAGCCTAAAGCCAGCTTGCGCCGCATGCCGGTAGACCTCGGGAGTGTGGGAAAGCAAGATGGCCGTCTCCCCGGGAGGGATCTGCGCGGCGGCTTTCTCGAAGCTCGCCAAACGGTAGTAGTGCGCGTCGTCGATGCCGGCGATAAACAGCGCGGACGTCCCACGGCGAACCACCAGAGATTCGTTAAGCAGTACGCGGATACCCATGGCCTCTAGCCCCGGCACCATGCGGATGGTGTCGTGGTTGCCGAGCACCGCAAGTACGGGGTCACGCAACGTGGCGCGCACGCGCCGCATCGCCTCGAGCGCCGGGCCGTAGGGGCCGAAGGTGCACGTGCGGTAGTCGCCGGTAAACACGCACAGGTCGTAGTCGAGGCCGCGCACACGCTCGATGAGCGCATCGGTGATATCGGGGCTCATGTCGAGGTGCGGATCGCTGATATGCAGGATGCGATAACCGTCGAAGGCAGGCGGCAGCCCCTTGAGCACTACCTCATGACGGCGAAGCAGCACGCGGCGTGCATTGCGTTGCGCGCGCCCGTGCAGCCCGGCCAGGCGCAGTCCCATGCGGATCAAGGCATGCACAGAGTACCAGTTTTCGAAGTGAAAAAGGCGCGTGCCAAAACGCAACACGCGCTGCTCATTTTCGGCCTCAAGGTCCAAGCGCCTTTGCAGATGCACGCGCCCTACACGTGCCTCGAGCACCGCTAACCCGAGCGGTTCGGTCGCAGGAGCGCCGGGCGACTCGGCAGAAAGCGACAGACACGGATCATGCCGCATCGGGTCCGATGAACAGACCGGATCAACAGGATTACTCAAAAAGAGATAGCTCAAGCGGCATCCTCCGGTTCCGCCCCAACCAGCAGGTGCTCGATCGCGTCCGCGGGCACCGGCGGGCTGTAGTAATATAGCCCTGGTAGGCGTCAAAGCCGAGCCCACAGAGAAACGCGACCTGCTCGGGGCACCCACCCCTTTGCCCACGACGCGCAGTTCGTACGCATGGGCGAGCACTACGACAGCCTGAGCGATCGCCGAAGAGCCGGCATCTTGCGGCATCTCGCGCACGAAGGAGCGGTCTATCTTGAGAGTATCGATGGGAAGGCGCTTGAGAGAAGCGAGGCTCGAGTATCCCGTCCCGAAGTCGTCCATGGCCAGGCGCACGCCGAGCGCTGAAAGGGCGTCGAGCACCGCCTCTGCACGATCGCTCTGCCGGATCAGCACGCTCTCTGTAAGCTCGAGCTCGAGTCTTTCGGCCTCGAGGCCGCTGCGCGTGAGCGCACCGCGGACGGTCGCAAGCAGGTCGCCACGCAAAAACGGGCGCGCCGAGAGGTTGACTCAAACACGCAGCCGCGGCAGCCCGGCCGCACCCAGGCCCGGCACTGGGCACAGGCAGCACGCAACACCCACTCGCCGATCGGCACGATGAGTCCCGTCTCACCGAGCGTAATGAACGCCTCCGGCATCACCAGCCCACGGCACGGATGCTGCCAGCACAACAAGGCCTCCACAGCGACGACGCGGCCGCTCCCACAGGCCACCAGCGGCCGGCAGTTGGGCACGAACTTCAAACGGGCGATTGCCTCGCGCAATCCTGCTCGAGCGCCAGGCGCTCGGTGGCCTTGGCGGTCATCTCCGGGGAGTAGAACTGGTAGGTGTTGCGACCTGTCTCCTTGGCCCGATACATGGCCGCATCGGCATTACGCAGCATCCCCCTCATGTCCCGATCGTCGAAAGGATAGCGCGTAAGGCCCAGGCCCGCGCGGATGTAAAGCTCTCAGCCTGCGACGACAAAGGGTCGCGCGAAGGCCTTGAGGATCTTTCGTACCACGATCATGGCGTCGTCCACGTGCGCCATGTCGGCCAAGACGAAGGTAAACGCGCATCACCGAACAGCCGCACCCCAGTATCTTCCTGGCGCACGACCGAGCGCAGACGCTCGGCCACTGCCTTGAGGAGCTCGTCGCCGGTGTCGTGTCCGAGCGTCGTTGATGTTCTTGAAGCGGTCGATATCGAGAAACGCCACCCCCACGAGACGAGCCGCTCGCGGCGATCGGCGCCGATCAGGGCCCGCGCTCGAGGCGGTCTATGAACAGCATGCGGTTCGGCAACCCTGTCAGGCTGTCGTAGTGGGCGAGATAGTGCAGGCGCTCCTCGGCACGCTTGCGCTCGGTGATGCCCTCGTGCACCACTACCGCACCGGTGATCAGCGCGCGTGCGTCACGGATGGGTGCAGCCGAGTTCAAGATGCCGCGACGCACGCCATCGAAACCTCCGATCTCGATCTCCTCGCCGAGCGAGACCTCGCCCTTGAGGATGGCGCGTGTGAGCGCCCATTGCAACGGGGCGACAGACCGGCTGCTGTCCGCTGGCAAGCCCTTATCGCTACGCCGGCTGGCGGCGCGCGCGCTTCGCAGGGACTTCGGCATGCGAGGCTTCTTCCTGTCGGCCATCTCGTTACTCCATCTTCAGCGCCTGGCAAGGCGCGAAGGCTGGCAGAGGATGGCGCGTGTCGAGGGCAGACGTGCGTCCTATTGCTTGCCGGAGCTGGCGTTGAAACGCGCGAGCACTTTGTCGGTCAGGTCCGGTCCGTCTTGCGCGTACAATACCAGCATGCCCTCGAGCTCGTTTTTCTCAAAGACCAGCGCGAGCTTCTCTTCTCTGGCGAGCGTGCGCACGATCGCGCGGACCTCGGCGATGGCATGGCGGGTGAAGTCGTTGTCTTTCTGATTGAGCTCCCGCTGCGCCTCGCTACGATGCTTGTGGAAGACCCGGAATTTTTCCTGGAACTCCTTCTGTTTTTGCTTCTTCTGCGCATCGCTCAGCGTAAGCTTGTTCTTCTCGTAGGCCTGCTGCAGCTCTCGCAACTGCTGCTCCTCCTTGCCGAGCTGGTCCTGGCGCTCCTTGAGCAGTTTTTCCATCTCTGCCTTGTGGCGCTTGCCGCTCTCGCTCTCGTTCAAGACCTTGCGTACGTCCACGTAGCCGATCCGGACCGCGTCTTCGGCCGAAGACGGGCGAGGCCCGGCCGTGACGGCGCCAATCATCCAAAGTACGGCGAATACGATTCGAGTCATTGCTACTCCTTGGTTCAAGGATATCACGTTGCACAGCCCCAGCAGGCGAACCCGTACAGGCCGGCCGCTAAGGATTTCACATCGAATCGCAGCGTGCAACGGCACGCCGCTTGCGTGCCCGCGTGAACCGCTCAGCCCCGAGGAGAGGACAGCGGCAGATGAGACCCGTCAACACAAGACCCGCAAGCCAGAGCACCACGGGCAGATTGCCGAAGCGCGCATAGGGGGTCGCCCCGGTCATGGGCTGGACGCGGACCGGCAAGGCGAACGGCCGGAACGAGGGGGCGCGCGCAAGGATCTCGCCGCGATGGTCGATGGCGACCGACGGGCCGGTGTTGGCGACGCGCAGCATCGGGCGGCCGGTCTCGCGGGCGCGCAGACGCGCCATTTGCAGGCGCTGGTGCGGAGCGAGTGAGTCACCGAACCAGGCGTCCTCGCTCAGGTTGACGAGCAGCACGGCGTGCGGCAGCGCCGCGATCACCTCCTCGCCGAAGGCGTCCTCGTAGCAGATCGTCACCCCGAGTGGACGGCCCGCGGCCACGAGCAGCGGCTGGTGAGACGGACCAGCCCTGAAATCCGACATAGGAATGTGCAGATAATCAAGCATCCACCCCAGAAGAGGCTTCAGGGGGAGAAATTCCCCGAACGGCACGAGGTGACGCTTGCGGTAGATACCAGGGGCGGCACCGAGAAGAACTGCGCTGTTGTAATAGTCGCGCTGCTCTGGCGCACGCTCGACCGCACCGACGAGAAAATCAGTGCCGTGCCGGGCCGCGAGAAGTTGGAGTGTCTCAACGAGGTGTCCGACTTCGTCGAGAGAGGCCGGGATCGCCGCCTCTGGCCAGACGATCAGGTCGCCCCCTAAGCCGATGCGGCTCAACTCGAGATAATGCGTGACGATCGCACCGCGCTCCGAGGCGCGCCATTTGGCAGTGAGCGACACATTACCCTGCACCAGCACGGCGCTAAGCGGTGCGCCCTGCGGGCGCACCCACTCGATACTCCCAGCCGCCCAGCCGCCAGCCCACACGAGCGCGACGAGCGGCAGCCAAGTGCGCAGGCAGCGGCGCGGCGCGCGCATACACTGCGCGAGGAGTCCCGCCGTCACGGCGCAGGCGAGGCTCACCCCGTAGACGCCTAACCAGGGCGCATAACCGGCGAGCCAGGTGCTGGCCTGGCTGTAGCCCAGGGCAAGCCATGGGAAACCGGTCAAAAACCAGCCGCGCCACCATTCGAAGAGTGCCCACAAGGCAGGCAGCACCACGACCATGAACCACGCACCACGATGGCAGCGGAAAAACCTCGCCTGTACGAATCCGAGCGCCGCGGGATAGAGCGCGAGCAAGGCCACAAACAACACTACGGTGAATAGCGCGAGTGGCGCGGGCATATTCCCATAATGATGGAGGCTGACGTACACCCACGACACGCCTGCACCGAACAGGCCAAGGCCGTAGAGAAAACCGCGCCAGGCAGCACGCGCCGGTGTGGCGTCGGCCCAAAGAAGAAACAGCACGGCAGGGCTTAGGCAGGCGAGCGGGAAAAAATCAAACGGCGAGAACGCCAAAACCGCGGCCGCGCCCGCCAGCAGGGCAGCCGCCTCCGCCCGGCGCGCCGGCAGACCGAAAGGACTATTCGCCGGCGCCAGCTTTGGCTGACTTGTCAATCGAGGTCACTTTAAGCAGATGGACCCGGCGGCTGTCGGCGCGCAGTACCTCGAAGCTGAGCTCGCCGAGCTGCACCTTTTCGCCGCGCCGCGGGACACGCCCGAATGCCTTCATCACCAGGCCGCCGATGGTCTCGATCTCCTCCTGCGCAAAATGCGTACCGAAGTGCGCATCGAAATCGGCGAGCGGGGTGAGCGCCTTGATCACGTATTCGCCCCTGCTGCGCGGCAGGATCATGGTCTCTTCATCGATGTCGTACTCGTCGGCGATCTCGCCCACGATCTGCTCAAGCACGTCCTCGATGGTCACCAGGCCAGCCACCCCACCGTACTCGTCCACGACAATGGCCATATGGTTGCGCGAGGCCTTGAACTCGCGCAGCAGCACGTTCAGGCGCTTGGACTGCGGCACGAAGACCGCCGGGCGCAGCCAGTCGTGCAGGTTAAACCTGGCACGTTTCTTCCTGTCGAGCGTGAAGTAGCGCAGTAAGTCCTTGGCGAGCAGGATACCGACCACCTTGTCCTTGTCGCCATCCACCACCGGGAAGCGCGAGTGACCGCTGGCGATCACCGCCGGCAGGTATTGCTCGGGGGTCTGGTTGCGGTCCACCACGTCCATCTGCGCGCGCGGCACCATGATGTCGCGTACCTTCATCTCGGCGGTGGCCAGTACACCCTCAATCATGTCGAGGGCCTCGCGGTCCAGGAGGTCGCGGCGGTGCGCGGCACGCAGCACCGCGAGCAGCGCCTCGCGCGTGGCGGGCCCGCCCATAATCGCCTGACTCAAGCGATCGAGCAGCGAGCGCGGCCGCTCGCGTTCCGAAGTGGGTATGTCGACCTTATCGGCGTTGTGAGCCATGCGGGGGCGCCCCGGCATAGGGATCGGGAAAGCCCAGGCGAGCGAGAATGCGGCTTTCCCGGCGCTCCATGATAGCCGCCTGCCGACGGCTCGCATGGTCGTATCCCTGTAGATGCATTATACCGTGGACCACCATATGCGCCCAATGCGCCCGCTCGCGCTTGCCCTGGACGCGCGCCTCGCGCCGCACCACGCTCGCACAGATCACCACATCGCCCAGGTAATCGGTAGCGACACCGGGCGGCGCGGCGAACGGGAACGCAAGCACGTTGGTCGCCCGGTGGCAGCCGCGGTAGCGGCGATTGAGCGCTGCCGATTCCCGTCCGCCCACGATGCGCACGGTGAGCGCCACCTGCCGGCGGCGGCGATCATGGCCTGCCAGCGCCGCCTGCGCCCAGCGCCAGATCGACCGCTTGTGCGGCAGTCCGGCGCGCGTGCCGGATGCGTACTGGACGGTCAAGGCAAGTTGCATCGCGCACGCACCGGGTTATTTCTCTTGCGGCGGGCGTGCTTCGCGTTGCGCGGCGGCGTGCCGGTCATAGGCCTCGACGATCCTCTGCACCAGCGGATGTCGCACCACGTCCTGCGGTGTGAAATATGTGAAAGTGATGCCCTCCACATCGCGCAGGATCTCCATGACCTGTTTCAGACCGGACAATTGCGTCCGGCGCAGGTCGATCTGGGTGATATCGCCGGTGATCACGGCGGTGGTGCCAAAGCCGATGCGCGTCAAGAACATCTTCATCTGCTCGACGGTAGTGTTTTGCGCCTCGTCGAGGATGATGAAGGCGTCGTTGAGCGTGCGACCGCGCATGTAGGCAAGCGGCGCGAGCTCGATGATGCCCTTTTCGAGGAGGCGAGCAACCTTCTCGAAGCCGAACATCTCGTGCAGCGCATCGTATAGCGGCCGCAGGTAAGGATCCACCTTCTGCTCGAGGCCTCCGGGCAGGAAACCAAGCCGTTCACCCGCCTCTACTGCCGGGCGCACCAGCACGATGCGTGCCACCCGGTTGGCCTCGAGGGCCTCAACCGCACAGGCCACCGCCAGATAGGTCTTGCCGGTACCAGCCGGGCCGATGCCGAAGTTGACATCATGGCTCTGGATGTTGCGCACGTACTGGCGCTGGCGCGGCCCCCGCGCGTAGACCACACGCTGCGCAGTACGGATGGCGTGCGCGGCGGCCTCGTCCGTCTCGGGCTCGAGTGTAAGCCGCTGCAGTGCCGTGTGCACCCCGGCCATGGTGAGCGCCGGCTCGTTACGCGTGGTTTCGTACAGCTCCTTGAGCACGCGCTCTGCGCAACGGCTCTTGTCCGCCTCGCCGGTGACCCGAAATCGGTTGCCGCGGTTGGCGATCTCCACGCCGAGGTACTGCTCGATCTGCTTGAGGTGCTCGTCGTGCCGGCCACACAGGGCAGCAAGCCGGCGGTTGTCGGCGGGGCTCAATTGGAATTCGATACTCTGGCTGCGGGCGCTCAACGCACTCAGGAAAGGATGGCCTTCTTCTATTATTTAGGGGTAATGTCCGGGGCAAATCAAGCGTCCTGCCGCCCCGTAGAAGCGCCGACACCGGTCAGCGCACCGCGCAGGGAATGTGGCAAGGCCTCGAGGATCTCGACCTCGACGAACTGCCCGATCAGGGAGCGATCGGCGCAGGAGAAGTGGACCACACGGTTGTTTTCGGTGCGGCCGCTCAACTGGCCGCCGTAACGGCCGAAGCCGTCCACCAGCACGGTTTGACGCGTGCCGACCATGCGACGACTGATCTGCTGTGCCATCGCTTTGTTGCGCTGCTGCAAACGAGCGAGCCGCTCGGCCTTCACCTCTTGCGGGGTGGGATCAGGCCACTGCGCTGCTGGGGTGCCAGGGCGCGGGCTGTAGATGAAACTGAACGAGAGATCGAAGCCGACCTCCTCCATGAGATCGAGTGTCATGCGGAAGTCCTCCTCGGTCTCGCCGGGAAAGCCGACAAGGAAGTCGGTCGTGACCGAGATGTCCGGCCGCACGGTACGCAGTCGCTGGATCTTTTCCCGGTACTCGCGCGCGGTGTAGCCGCGCTTCATGAGCGCAAGGATGCGATCGCTCCCGCTCTGCACCGGCAGGTGCAGGTGCGCGGCGAGTTTCGGCAACTCGGCATAGGCCGAGATCAAGCGCTCGTCGAAGAACCGCGGGTGCGAAGTGGTGAAGCGGATGCGCCCGATGCCATCGATCTCGGAGACATAGCGGAGCAGTAGCGCCAGGTCGGCGACGGTACCGTCGTGGCACGCCCCGCGATAGGCATTGACATTCTGACCGAGCAGGGTCACCTCGCGCACGCCCCGTTCGGCAAGTCCCACGATCTCGGCGAGCACGTCATCAAAGGGTCGCGAAATTTCCTCACCGCGTGTGTAGGGCACGACACAGAAGCTGCAGTACTGACTGCAGCCTTCCATGACCGACACGAACGCGCGCACACCCTCCACACTCGGGTCGGGCAGCCGGTCGAACTTCTCGATCTCGGGAAAGGAAACGTCCACCGCCGGCCGTCCGGTGGCGAGCCGTTGCGCGAGGAGCTGCGGCAGCCGGTGCAGGGTCTGAGGACCGAACACGACGTCCACGTAGGGGGCGCGCGCAAGAAGCGCCTCGCCCTCCTGCGAGGCCACGCAGCCGCCCACGCCGATCAGTACGCCGGGGCGCGCCTCTTTCAGTGCGCGCCACATGCCGAGCTGCGAGAATAGCTTTTCTTGGGCCTTCTCGCGCACCGAGCAGGTGTTAAGGACGAGCACGTCGGCCTCGGTCGGGTCAGCGGTCGGCTCGAGACCGTGCGCGGCCGCGAGCACATCCGCGATGCGGCGCGAGTCGTACTCGTTCATCTGGCAGCCGAAGGTCTTGATGTGCAGCTTGCGCGCCATGAGGAGGACAAACCGGTAAGCTGGTAATCTACCGCCGAGGCCGAGAAGAATTCCAGTACCGAAGCGGTGTGCGCGGCAGACAAAAAGCGCGCCGCGGGCCGCGGCGCGCCTCGATGGGCAATAGCCCAATGCGGATCTCAGTTCCTGGGCCCGTCGCTCACCAGCGGCAGGATCGCCACTACAAGTGCCACCACGGACAGCAAGAAGAAGAAACCGATATTTTCCAAAATCTCAGTATAGGCCGAGGCCAGAAACGTGACGATCGAAGGCACCCCTATCCACAAACCCCACTTCATGACCTCACCTCCAGGAGGAATGCCGCTCTTAGTCCCACGCGCGCCCGCGCGCGTTTGCCGGTTCTGCCCGCCCCTCCCCCGTTTCGTTCGAACCTATTTTGCAATTTTCGCCGTCTGGCACCGATCCTCAAGAGGTGACCGATACAAGGCAGCTATTCCGGGATGAGCGGCAGCCATTTGCCGGGCAGGCGATGCGGTGTTAAATAGCATACGCTTACTACCACTTGAGTGAACTTGCGTTGAGAACAACCGTTTGCCTGTCGTTAGCGCTTGCCTTAGCCGCGGCGCCGTCCTGGGCCGAGATGAAGTTCTCTGTCGGCGGTGGCATCGAGTCCTACGAATGGCAAGAATTCGCCGACGGATCCAAACTGCTTACCGAGTCGGGCTTGCGTAGTGCGGCCAGCGTCCGCCTGGATCAGGCCTTGGAGCGCGGCTTTATCTATGGTTTTCTGGGAGAAGTATATGGAGGAATCGTGAACTACGAGGGACAAACCCAGTCGGGCATACCGGTCGCGACCAAGACCGAATACGAGGGCTGGCGTGCCGAGGGCGCTGTCGGCTGGCGCAAGACCTTCGACCTCTATACCCGAAACGACCTCGGCCGTCACTTCGGCGAGATACGGACCGTCATTGGGCTCGATCGCTGGGAACGCGATATCCGGGATTCCACGACCGTGCTCGGCACGCCAGCCATTGGTTACGTGGAAGAGTACAAGATGGTCTACACCAAACTCGCGGTGGCCTGGCATTATATGGCTGCCCGCCTGGAGCAGCGCCTGGAGCTGGGGGTCAAACGCCCCCTAAACACGACCCAAAACATACCAGCATTCGAGGTGGAGCTCGACCCCAAACCCGCCGACACGCTCTATATCGCCTATGAGGTTGGCTCGGGAAGTCGAGGCGCCGTGGATTATGGGTTCAGCGTGTACTATGAACCGACCAATTTCAAAGCATCGGACCCCGAGCCGAGCGCTATCGGTCTAGTCTATCAGCCGGAGAGCCACTTCTTTGTGGTGGGTCTGCGTGCCTACGTGGTATTTTAGCCGTGACGAGGCGGTGGCCTGGCCTGCGGGCGGGGGTGGTGGCTAGGGAGGGACTCGAACCCTCGACACCGGCATTATGAGTGCCGTGCTCTAACCACCTGAGCTACCTAGCCAAAAACCAGAGACAAAGATACCAGAGAAAAGAGAAGGGCCCGGCCAAAGGTGGTGGAATTCTACCTTTTCCGCTTTCTCTTTTCACCTCTCTGCAGGTTTCAGACATTGAATCGGAAGTGCATGACATCTCCGTCCTGCACAACGTAATCCTTGCCCTCGAGCCGCAACCGGCCTGCCTCGCGCGCCCCGTGCTCACCGCCCCAGCGCACGTAGTCTTCATAAGCGATGACTTCGGCGCGGATGAAGCCGCGCTCGAAGTCGGAGTGGATCACGCCCGCCGCCTGCGGGGCACGTGCGCCGCACCGCACCGTCCAGGCGCGCACCTCCTTGGGCCCGGCGGTGAAGAAGGTGATGAGACCGAGCAGGCGGTAGCCGGCACGGATGACGCGGTTCAGCCCAGGTTCCTTGAGCCCCATGTCCGCGAGAAAGGCTCTTTTCTCCTCCTCGCTCAAGCCCGCCAGCTCCGCCTCGATCGCCGCCGACACGGGGACGAGCTCCGCCCCTTCTTCGCGGCTGATGCGCTCGACCTCCTCGAGGTAGGGATTGTCCGTGAAGCCTTGCTCCGAGACGTTGGCAATGTACATGACCGGCTTGTCGGTCAGCAGGCATAGCGGCTTGAGCAGCCGTCGCTCCTCCTCGGCAAGCGCCAGGGCGCGCACGGGTTTTCCATCGTCAAGCGCCTTGCGCACGCGAGCAAGCAGGTCGCGCAGCCTGACCTGCTCCTTATCCCCGGCCTTGGCCTGGGTCGCCGCGCGCTGATAGGCGCGTTCTACGGTCTCAAGATCGGCCAGCGCCAGCTCGGTGTTGATCGTCTCGATGTCGGCACGCGGGCTGACGCGCCCGGACACGTGCACCACGTTCGGATCCTCGAAGCAGCGCACCACGTGCGCAAGCGCGTCCACCTCGCGAATGTGGGCGAGGAACTTGTTGCCGAGCCCCTCGCCCTTGGACGCCCCGGCCACGAGCCCGGCAATGTCCACGAACTGGATCGTGGTCGGCACAATCTTTGCCGGTCGCACGATCCCGGCTAGTTGCTCGAGGCGCGGGTCCGGCACCTCGACGATGCCGACGTGCGGGTCTAGAGTACAGAACGGATAGTTCTCGGCCGGGATCGCCGCGCGCGTAAGCGCATTGAAGAGCGTGGACTTGCCTACGTTCGGGAGCCCCACGATGCCGCATTTAAAACCCATTCAACCTCCCGACCTTCAAGCGATCCGCTAACCGATTTGCGCTGAACGCCCGTTCATTTCTTGTGCAAGACGTTCATCACCCGCTGGTACTCGCCGTGCACGATGTCTGGCAGCAACTCGAGCGCGCGCGCGATGGCGGCGTCTATGGCCTGCTGCTCGGCGAGCGGCGCTCGGCTGAGCACATAAGACACCACCTGTCGGCTCGTGCCAGGATGGCCGACACCAATGCGTAGGCGCACGAAGTCGCGGCTGCCGAGCTTTGCGACGATGTCCTCGAGGCCGTTGTGGCCGGCAGTGCCACCGCCCAGCTTGAGGCGCACCGCCCCCGGCGGCAGATCCACCTCATCGTGCACGACGAGGATCTGTGCTGGGGCGAGTTTATAGTAATGGCTGAACGCGCGTACGCAGGCACCGCTGTGGTTCATGAAGGTGAGGGGCTTGAGTAGCCACAGCTCGCGGCCGTTCACCGCCGTCCGGCCGACCTCGCCCTGAAAGCGCCCCTCGGGCCTTAGCGTCACGCCCCACACCACCGCGAGCCGGTCCAGAAAACGGAACCCGGCGTTGTGCCGGGTTTCCGCATATTGCGCGCCCGGGTTGCCCAGGCCGACGATCAGGGCGACCCCCGACGTCACGCCACGCACCCGCGGTTATTTTCCTTCTTTCCTGGTCTCGGCCTTCTTGGCCGCGCCCTCGACCGACGCCGCCGCGGCAGGCGCCGCTTCCGCAGCCACCGCCGCCTCGGCCACCGGCGTCACCTCTTCTTCGTGCACACGCGCCGCGTGAATCGTGGCCACGGCCAGATCGTCGCCACCGTGCGCCAGGGCGGTGATCTGCACACCCTCGGGTAACGACAGATCAGAGAGGTGCACCGACTCGCCGATGCTCAGCTTCGACAAGTCCACGGTGAGAAACTCCGGCAACTGGTGCGGCAGACAGGTTACGTCCACCTCGGTCATGAGGTGCGAGACGATGCCGCCCTGCTGCTTGACACCTGGCGCTACATCCTCGCCGACGAAGTGCAGCGGCACCTTCATGTGGATTCTCTCGCTGGCGCTGATGCGCTGCAGGTCGATGTGCAGGATCTCCCGCCTGTAGGGGTGCACCTGCCAGTCGCGCAAGATCGCTTGATCGGTCTCCTCACCGAGCCTAACGGTCAGGATCGCGGTGTGAAAGCGCTCGTTGTGCAGGTGCTGCCACATCGCGTGGTGATCGAGGGCGATCATGACAGGGGGCTTGCCCGCCCCGTAGAGGATGGCGGGAACTTTGCCGGCGCGGCGAAGGCGGCGGCTCGCACCCGTACCCTTCGCCGCGCGCGGTTCGGCGTTGATCTCGAACTTGGCGCTCATGTCTCAATCTCCAGTTGGTTGAACAACGACCTCCCCTCCCGCGACCAGGAAGGGCGGCAGTAGCGAGCGAAGCTAATATCTTCGCTACTCGAATGTAGCCACTCGCTATCAATCCATGAACAATTTGCTGATCGAATCCTCCTCAGCGAGTCGGCGCATGGCCTCCGCGAAGAGCTCGGCGACCGAAAGCTGGCGAATGCGCGGACAGTCCCGGGCATCGGGCTTGAGCGGGATGGTATCGGTCACCACCAGCTCGTCGAGCTGCGAGTGCGCGATGCGCTCCACCGCCTTGCCGGAGAGCACGGCATGTGTGCAGTAGGCCACCACCCGACGTGCGCCGTGCTCCTTGAGTGCGGCGGCCGCCTCGCACAACGTACCAGCAGTGTCCACAAGATCGTCCATGAGCACACAGGTACGACCCTCCACCTCGCCGATGATATGCATTACCTTGGCCTCGTTGGGCCGCGGTCGGCGCTTGTCAATGATGGCCAGGTCTGCCTCCAGGTGCTTGGCCATGGCGCGCGCTCGCACTACCCCGCCAACGTCTGGCGACACCACCAGCAGGTCCGGATACTCGTGCCGCCACAGATCGCCGAGCAGCACCGGCGCGGCATAGATGTTGTCCACCGGAACGCTGAAGAAACCCTGAATCTGATCGGCATGCAGATCCATGGTCAGCACCCGGCTGGCCCCGGCCAGCGTGATCATGTCGGCGACCAGCTTGGCGGTAATCGCCACACGCGCGGTGCGCGGGCGGCGGTCCTGGCGCGCGTAACCATAATATGGCAATACCGCCGTGATGCGCTGCGCCGAAGAGCGTTTCACGGCATCCGTCATGATCAGCAGCTCCATTAGGTTGTCGTTGCTCGGCGCACAGGTTGGCTGCACGATGTATACATCCCTGCCGCGAACGTGCTCCATGATCTCGACCATGATCTCACCATCGCTGAAGCGGCCGACCACCGCCTTACCTAGTGGCAATCCGAGGTGCCGGACAATGGCCTCGGCGAGCGCCGGGTTGGCGTTCCCGGTGAAAATCAGCATGTTGTCCAGCGACACGCGATCTGTCTCCTCTCGGACAGGAGCTCGTACTTAACAATTGGTTGGGGCGCCAGGATTCGAACCTGGGAATGCCGGAATCAAAATCCGGTGCCTTACCGCTTGGCGACGCCCCAAATGCAGTGGCGAGCAACGAGTGACGAGCAGCTATAGAACGTTAAGGATACAACTGCCTGCCCGCCACCAGCCACTTGCTACTCGCCACTAAAATATAAGGGGTGGCGATTCATCCCGCGCGCCACAAACCCCGATAGCGGTGGAGGAGCTTGCTCGAGCACGCGCCGGCCGGCGACCGGGTCGGGCACCTCCAGAAAGAAGCACGCGCCCGAGCCGGTCATCCGTACGGCGCCAAACCGCTCGGCGGCCCAGTTCATTGCCTCGTCCACAGCCGGATAGCGCCGGCGTACAACGACTTCGAGGTCGTTGCGCACCCGCCCCTCGCGAAAGTCGCGTATTGTGATGGGGGGGTGTGAGCGTGTCAAATCAGGGTCGGCGAATACCGCCGCCGTGGATACGTGCGCCAACGGGGCGAATACCACATACCACGGCTCGGGAAGTTCTATAGGGGTCAGAACCTCACCCACCCCTTCCGCCCAGGCGGCACGCCCGTGCACGAAGACCGGCACGTCCGCACCAAGCGCTAGTCCCAGGCGCGCCAGCGTTTCGCGCCCCCAACGAAGCCCCCAGAGCTCGTTGAGGGCCAACAGGGTAGTGGCGGCATCGGAGCTGCCACCGCCGAGTCCCCCGCCGACCGGCAGCCGCTTGACGAGCGTGATCTCCACACCGGCGCGCACGCCGGCGCACGACTGGAGCAACCGTGCCGCGCGCACGCACAAGTCCTGCTCCGGGGGAAGATCGGCAATAACGTTGGCACGCACAATACGGCCGTCCTCGGTGACACGGAAGGCGAGCTCATCGCCGTAATCGAGAAACTGGAAGACCGTCTGCAGCCGGTGAAAGCCGTCCGCGCGCCGGCCAAGAACATGCAGGAAGAGATTGAGTTTTGCCGGCGCAGGCCAGGTCTGCATGGTAAAGCGTGCAGCACGCGATGGTGTAAAGAGTAAGACATGGAATTGTGGGGTTTTGGGAAGATGCGGTAAAGAGCACGCGGGGACAGGGTCTGCTTCACTCTTCGTTCCTCAGCTCCCACCGCTCGATCACCAGTCGCACTTCCACCGTTTCCTCCTTTGTGTCGCGCCCGAGCGCTGTGCGCGTGAGAAAGACCTTGCTCGGCAACTCATGCTCACCGAAGCGCGCGTATTCGAGATAGTGGATATCCCAGTCGCGCTGTTCAAGACGCGCAAGCCGGCCACAGGCGTCGAGGTCGCGGCGTGCCGGGGCGTCCGGCGCCGGCAGCCCGCGCAGCCAGTAGCCCAGGCCGTCGAGCGGCATGCTCCAGCCGAACGTGCGCGCCAGAAGCTGCTCGGCGCTACCGTCGCGGTAGGTGTGCTCCCCGTCATGCAGAGTCGCGCCGCGTGCGTCCTGGGTGAGGCGCAGGTGGCCACGACCGAGGGGGCCGATAAGATCAATGCGATGGTCGTTTCGACGGCGCACCCAGCGCAACTGGGCCTGCCAACCCTCATCAGGTGTAGCGAGTGCCAGTCTTCCGCGAACCTCCCAGACGGTGAGCGGCGCGAGCGCCTGTGCGCGCGCCGTCCAGGCCTGGAGCCGATCGGCCTCAGGGGCGCGTGGGGGCACAGCCGCGCAGCCGGTCAGAAAAACAAGACAGAGAAAAGCAGAAAGCAAAAAGCGGAAAGCGGGTAAGAATTTCACGGATGTCAGGAAACCCCGCTCCTGGAACAAGGAATTGCGCCGACCTGTTCTTTATCTTTTGCTTTATTTCTCTGCCTTTACGGCTTGAACTTCTTGATGATGGTCAGAAGCGTTTCGTTTTCAGGCGATTCCTTAAGGGCCCGGTTCCACACTAACTCAGCCTCGCGCTGCTGGCCCATCACCCACAGCACCTCGCCCAGGTGCGCGGCGATCTCAGCGTCGTCGCGCAGCATGAGTGCGTGCCGCAAATACTTGACGGCCTGCTGGTAATTGCCGAGCCGGTACTGCACCCAGCCCATGCTGTCGAGAATTAACGCGTCGTCCGGCTTGAGTTCGAGCGCCTGCCGGATCAGCTCGTATGCTTCGGCATAACGCGAGGTGCGGTCGGCGAGCGTGTAGCCCAGTGCGTTGAGGACATCCGCGTTTTTGGGGTCTTGCTCGAGGATGGCGCGCAGGTCGCGCTCGGTGAGCTCGAGCATGTCGAGCTTCTCGGCCACGAGCGAGCGTGCGTACAACAGGTCCTTGTCGCCCGGCACCGCCCCGAGCGCCTCGTTCAGCACCTCGAGGGCCTGCAGCAACCTCCCGGCCTCGCGCAGAATCTGCTGCTCGGCGAGCGCGCGCTGTACGCGCTGAGCGGTGTTCTGCGGCACGGCGGTGCGCAGATGGGTGCGCGCCGCTTCGACGTCGCCCTGGCGAGCCAAGACAATGCCCAACCGCATTTGCGCCTCGAAATAATACTTGTCGTCGCGCACCTCGCCATACCAGCGCGCCGCCTCCTCATAACGCTTGCGGCCCTCGGCTGCCTGGCCGAGATAGAGCTTTGCCTGCTCGTTTTCGGGATTCAGCACAAGCGCGCGCTCGAGATACTCTATAGCCTCGTCGAGGCGGTTGGTTTGCAGCGACAACAGTCCTACCGCGTAGACTGCGTCGGCGTCCCGCGGCCGGTCGGCGACCACGCGCTTAAACTGCCGATGCGCATCCTCCCATTGCTTCTGGTCGATCAGGAAGCGCGCATAGTTCAGCCGAACGTTAGTGGCGCGCGGATGACGCTCGAGGTAGTCGCGGTAGAAGGCAAGCGCACCGGGCACATCCTTCTGCGAGATCAGCACGCGCGCACGAAAAAGCGCCGCCTTCTCCCACTCAGGACGCAGCGCGATGGCCTGGTCGGCGAAGGCGCCAGCCTGGTCGAAATCGCCGGCGCGCACCGCGAGGTGCGCGCCGTAGAGATGCGCGGAGGCAACCTTGGCATGGCGCCGCACCAAAGCCCGCATGATACCCAAGGCCTGCTTGTGATTACCGTGACGGCCGAGCACTGCGTCGACACGCCCAAACCCCTGCTCGAGGCTGCCGCGCGCAGCCTCGATGTCGAGGAGACGTTCGAGCTCCTGCTGGGCTTCCTGCGGGCGATCGAGCTCGAGCAAGACCTGCGCGAGTGCCTCGCGCGCCTCGGCGTCATGCGGGCGCAAGCGGACCCAAAGCTCGGCGCCCTTCAGGGCCGTGGGATAGTGCCTAGCATATAGCGCAGCCTGTGTCGCGCGCTCGGCGAGGCGCGGGTCCTGCGTTTCTTCGGCCACACGGATGAGCGTGGAGGCCGCGATGCCGATCTGGCCGCGCTGAGCAGCGATCTCGCCGAGCAGGATCTGATAGAGAATCTCGGGGGTGAGTGCCACCCGAGGCAGACCCTCGGTCACCGCCGGGGCGGGCGGCGGGGGTGTCTCAGGCGGCGCGGTAGTGGCACAGGCCGTCAGCCACACCGCGGCCAGAACGGGAAGGGCTCGATAGAGGTACGAATTCATTAGCAGATATTCTGGCAGCAATTTCCAGGATCAGTTCCGGTGCATCCTCTTTTGCTTGCGTGTACGCGGCTCATCCCTGCGCCGTACTCCTCTCGTATCGCAGCAGCAATGTGCAACAGGGGAAATTCCTGTGTTCTAGCGCTTTCTGTTTAAATACCCGCCAGCCGATGGAGACACCACATGAACGTGCTTTTGCTGATCATACTCACGGGGCTTGCCTTCGCCTTCGGCTACCGTTTCTATGCCAAGCTGCTCGCGCTGGGAATATTCCGCCTCGGTAAGAATTATAGTATGCCGGCCTATACCCGGCACGACGGCCGCAACGACGAATCGGCCCATCGCGCGCTACTGCTCGGTCATCACGCAGCCGCCTGTTCGGCGCTCGTGTCGGCAGCCGGCCTTGCCGCCCTGGCCTGGGGGTGGGTGCCGGCCTTTTTGTGGGCGGTCATCGGTACGACGGTTGCGGGCGGGCTTTACGGGCTCGGCAGCTTGTGGCTATCTGCACGTCAGCCCGGCATAGGCTGGCAGGCACTCGTTGCCGACCCGATCGGCTGGCCGACACAGTTTGCGGTGCTGACATTCTTCGGGCTGCTGCTGACGCTGCTTGCCGCGATTGCCGCATCGCTCACCGGTGCGCTGCTCGCCGCCCATCCCGGCGTTGTATTGCCCTATGTACTGCTGCTCGGCACCGCCTGGGGGATTGGGCGTGTGCTGGGCAAGAAGCGCACGCAGGCGATCCTGCCCGTCTCGATTCTCGCCCTGCTCGTCGTCGTAACGGGCACGGCGTTTATCGGAGAGCTGGGGGTGGCCTTCAGCGGCGCGATCAACCTCGATGTGCACGGCACGAGCGTACTGACGCTTACGGCCGCGCCTGCCTGGACGCTATTGCTTTTCGTTTATGTGTACGGCTCGTTGCGCGCGCCGGTAGCTCGCCTCGCGCGCCCAACGGGTTACCTGAGTGCGCTGCTGGCTGGTGGTGTGCTCGTGGTGCTTCTTGCCGGTCTGCTCGTCGGCGGGGCGCAACTGCCTGTACCGGCGTTCCACCGCCCTGGAGGCGGGCCGCCGGCCCTGCCGTTCTTGTTCGTCACACTCACCTCGGGCGCGTTCGGCGGCATTTACCTGCTGCTAGGCAATGCCGTGACCGCGCGACAGCTCGCACACGAAACCGATGCGCGGGCAGTCGGCTACGGCGGCGCGCTCGCGCTTGGCGCACTGGCCGTAGGCGCGCTGCTCGCCGGTGGTGCTGCTTTCCGTGACGCCGATGCCTGGAACACGGCCTACGGCTCCTGGAAGGACCTCGCGGATTTGCGCGGATTGCTCAACATCTACCTCAATGGTTTTGTGCGTGCGGCCGCCGGTCTCGGGCTCGACGAGTCTTATGCGCGCCGCCTGGCGGCACTCGCCACGGCCGGTTTGCTGACCGCGACGGTCGAGGCATCGCTGCGCTCGCTTAAGGCACTGCTCGGTGAGCTTTTGGTACGCCACCAGCGCGAACCTGGCGAGCAGGGCGACAAGGAGGCCCGGGGTACGGCTCTGAGGAGTGAGACGGGCAACGGGGATGGTGCGAAGACAGATTTAAGGATGGACAAGCGCATGACCAGGCTCGCGCTGAGCGTGCCAGCGCTGATCGCGCTCCATGCCGCCGCTCACCCCTTCGGGGTAGAGGGACTGCGTTTCTTCGGAACCCTGGACCTACTTGCCGCGGCCGGCGGAGGGCTCGCGCTGGCCATCGGACTCAGGCGCGCGGGGCGGCCGGCCGCGCTGGCCGCGGCGCTGTTCGCGGCCACGGTAGCACTGCTCGCCTGGGCGCTCGTCGGGCAAATGGTAGAATGGGGGATCCAAGGGGACTGGTTCCGGGTTGTATTATGGCTGGCTCTGCTGTTCGCCGTGCTCAGACTCGCCGTGGCGGGCTGTCGGGCGTTCGCGCGGGCGGTGTCTTCCCCGCCGCCTCAGCGGATTTGAAACCTCCTATGCACCTCCTTGCCCTCGGGATCAACCATCATACCGCGCCTGTCGCCATCCGCGAGAGGGCGGCTATCCCCCCGGACCGGCTGGCGGAGGCGCTGCACGATCTTACCCGGCGCGGCGGGGCCGGCGAGGCAGCGATCCTTTCGACCTGCAACCGCACCGAGCTCTACTGCGGACTCGATTCGCCGCACGACGAGCGCGTACTGGCCTGGTTCTGTGACTACCACCGGCTGCGAGTAGACGACATCGCCCCCTATCTCTACCGCTACCCCGACCGCGAGGCGGTGCGCCACGCCTTTCGCGTGGCCGCGGGGCTCGACTCCATGATGATCGGCGAGACCCAGATCCTCGGACAGATGAAGGACGCCTTCGCGGTCGCCCACCGCGTCGGCGCTACAGGCAAACTGCTCAACCGCCTCTTTCAGCAGACCTTCGCCTGTGCCAAGCAGGTGCGCACCAACACAGCCATCGGCGCGAGCGCCGTCTCGGTCGCCTCCGCGGCGGTGCGGCTGGCCAAACAAATCTTTAGCCGGCTCGCCGATCAGACCGTGCTGTTGATCGGCGCGGGGGAGATGATCGAGCTTGCCGCGCGTCATCTCAAAGAACACGGTGTCACCCGACTGATCGTTGCCAATCGCACCGTAGAGCGCGCACAGGCCTTGACCGGGCGGGTGGGCGGATTGGCGATTGCACTCGCCGAGATGCCGCAGTACCTGGCGCAGGCCGACATCGTCATCTCCTCGACCGCCAGCCCCCTTCCGATTCTTGGCAAGGGCGCTGTGGAGAGCGCCCTCAAGGTGCGCCGCCATCGCCCGATGTTCATGGTGGACATCGCCGTGCCACGCGACATCGAGCCGGAGGTTGGCAGCCTCGATGACGTGTACCTCTATACCATTGACGATCTGCGACAGGTCGTCGAGGAGAACCTGAAGTCGCGCGAGGAGGCGGCGCGCGAGGCCGAGAGAATCATAGATCTCGAGGTCGACCACTTCATGTGCTGGGTCCGATCGCTTGAGGCCGTTCCGACCATCCGCGCCCTGCGCGAGGCGGCAGCGACGATCGAGCGTGCCGAGCTGAATCGCGCCCGCGCACTGCTCGCCGCCGGCCAGGAGCCGCGCAAGCTGCTCGAAGAGCTAGCGCGCCGGCTGACTGCCAAGTTCACCCACTCCCCCACGCGCGCGCTCAGGCAGGCCGACGCCGAAGGCAACCGGGAGCTACTCGAGGCGGCGCGGCGCCTATTCAACCTGCACGACGAGTGATTCCCGCGCACATGGATCCCGCCATCGAGGCCAGGCTCGCCGGCCTCACACGCCGCTTCGATGAGATCACCGCCCTGCTTGCCGATCCTAAGGTGATCGGCGAACCGGAGCACTTCCGCGCGCTCTCCAAGGAATACGCCGAGCTTCAGCCGCTCGTGAGTCGCTACGCTGAGTACCGCCGCATCCAGGAACAGCACGAAGCAGCGCGCGCCATGCTCAAGGATCCGGATGCCGCTATCCGCGACATGGCCCGGGAGGAGGTTGCGCAGACCGGTAAGCGCCTGGAAGTGCTCGACCAGGAGCTCAAGCTCCTGCTCCTGCCCAAGGATCCGAACGACGAGCGCAACGTGTACCTCGAGATACGCGCCGGCGCGGGCGGCGACGAGGCGGCGATTTTCGCCGGCGACCTCTTCCGCATGTATCACCAGTTTGCACTTGCCCGCCACTGGGACGTGGAGATCGTCTCGCAACACCCCGGCGAGCACGGCGGCTACCGGGAGATCATCGCGCGTATCGCTGGGCGCAACGTGTATGGACAGCTCAAGTTTGAGAGCGGCGTACATCGCGTGCAGCGCGTGCCCGCGACCGAGGCGGCCGGGCGCATCCACACCTCGACGGTGACGGTGGCGGTACTGCCCGAGGCCGAGGAGATAGACGCCATCGAGATCAACCCTGCCGAGCTCAGGATAGACACCTTTCGCGCAAGCGGCGCCGGCGGCCAGCACGTCAACAAGACCGACTCCGCGATCCGCCTGACGCATCTGCCCACCGGTATCGTGGTCGAATGTCAGGACGAGCGGTCGCAGCACAAGAACCGCGCGCGCGCCCTGAGCATTCTGCGCGCGCGGTTGCTCGAGCTCGAGCGGCGCCGCCAGCGCGAGGCCGAGGCACAGCTGCGCAAGCAGCAGGTCGGCAGCGGCGAGCGCTCCGAGCGCATCCGCACCTACAACTTTCCCCAGGGGCGCGTCAGCGACCATCGCATCAACCTCACGCTCTACAAGCTCGATCGTGTGATGGCGGGCGAGCTTGACGAGCTGATCGATGCGCTCGCGCGGGCTGACCAGGCCGAGCGGCTGGCGGCGCTGGGTGATTGATCGAGATGTTGCATGATCAGGGCGACGGATCGCACCTCGCCACTTCCCTGCCCCGTATCGAGCACAGGTCAACTGGTCATGCTTAACCCGCAACGCGAAACCCACCCAACACCCCTGACCGTTGCCGAAGCCCTGCAGGGCGCGGTGAACGCGCTGGCAGCCTCAAGCCCCACGGCTCGCCTCGATGCCGAGGTGCTGCTCGCCCACGTCTGCGGGCTTACGCGCACTGCACTTGTTGCGCGCCATGCCGAGACGCTCACCCCGGCACAGGCCGAGCGGTTCGAGGCGCTCGTTGCGCGCCGTGCCGCGGGCGAACCGGTCGCCTATCTCACCGGCAGGCGCGAGTTCTGGTCGCTGGAGCTCTGCGTCACGCCCGCTACCCTCATCCCCCGCCCGGAGACCGAGTTGCTAGTTGAACGCGCGCTCGCGCGCATCCCGCCGCACGCCACTTGGCGCCTCGCCGATCTTGGCACCGGCAGTGGGGCCGTCGCGCTCGCACTCGCCCGTGAGCGGCCGAGCGCACATCTCGTCGCCACCGACCTCTCAGCCGAGGCACTGGCGGTGGCGCGGTGTAATGTCGAGCGGCTCGGGATAACGAACATCGTATTGCGCCAGGGCGACTGGCTAGAGGCACTAGCCGACGAGCCGTTCGATGCGATCGTCAGCAATCCACCGTACGTGGCAAGCGGCGATTCGCGCCTGCGCACGGGCGATCTGCGCTTCGAACCGCGCGACGCGCTCGCCGGCGGACCGGACGGACTCGACGCCATCCGGCGCATCGCCTGCCATGCGCGACGTCACCTCGTGCCGGGCGGCTGGCTGCTCATCGAGCACGGTGCCGACCAGCGCAAAGCCGTCGAGCGGCTGTTTCACCAGTACGGTTACGCCGATATCGCCTGCTACCGTGATCTGGCAGGACGCGATCGGGTGAGCGAGGCGCGCCGACCATAGCGCGCTATCCCCTGTGTCATGGGAGGGTCATCGAATGGGCGTATCATTGCGGGCACGCGCGCGGTTGAACCAAAGCCGGTCTGCCCGCATCCAATGTGAATCATGAACACCGCCACGACCCACAGCGTCTCGCAGCAGATCCTGGCCAAGAAGGCCGCCCTAGCCTCGGCCGTGGAGAGGCCACTTGCTGCGCTTGCCGAGCACGCGGCCGTCGTCTGGCCGGATGCCGATGCGCTTGACCGCATCCTGCTCGAGGGGATCGCGACGGTGCCGTACTGCCACGCGCTCTACTGCTGGGACGTGCAGGGCATCGAGGTCTCCTCCATGGTACAAGCCGGTCGCGTGGATCCCTCCTGGCGCGGACGCGACCTCTCGCAGCGCCCATACCTCAAGAACCACCTGCCATTCAAGGGCATCATGCTGTCCTCGGTATACCAGAGTCAGTACGTGCCTACCCCTTGCGTCACTGCGCTGCAGGCCGTATCGCTGGGTGACCGGCTGCTTGGCTTCATCGCCGCCGACTTTGCGGTAAGCGATCTGCTCGCCGACGCCCGCTTGACGCCTCCGCCCGTGCGCTGGCATCAGTTCCGCGGCGATCCGGCGGTGCGTGGCATGCTGTTTCAACAGTGCCGCGTGACCAGCCTGCTCGACGAACACATCGATGCGGTCCACGAGAGCCTGGAGGGCCTGATGCGCCGTCACGGCGTGTTCCACATCAAGGTGCATTACTCGAGCGGACGCTGCTCGCTGTGGCTGTACGACGATCCGTACAACTACCGCCTGCACGGTGTCGAGGAGATCATTGACCCGGACCTGTGCCTGGCCTATTCGCTGCGCGACTATCCGCCGCAGGCCAAAACCGCCGCGGAGCACATTCGCCCGGTGCTGGACGAGTTCAAGGCGCTGCGTTTTGCCGACGAGAATATCTACCTGCGCGCCGGCTCGCTCAACGTCATGAACGGCATGGTAGGACTGACCTTCTCCTGCGACGGCTCGCACTACATGCCAGTCGAGGAATTCCTCGAGAAAGACATTGCCTTCTGGCTGGGCGCGCGGACCTAAAGAGCCCTGTTCTCAGCGCGCAGGGTGCGTGTGGAGCGAAACAGTACGCACCGTTTCATATCCGATGATACCGCCTGCGGTGCGCTAAGCGGCACGGCGATCAATTTCATTTTAGAATCCTTCGCATGGACGACAAGCAGCTCCTGCGCTACAGCCGCCACATCCTACTGCCCCAGATTGACGTGGCGGGGCAGGAGCGGCTGCTCGCTGCGCGCGTACTGATCATCGGGCTCGGCGGGCTCGGCTCGCCGGTGGCCATGTATCTTGCGGCAAGTGGGGTAGGCGAGCTCGTGCTCGTAGACCACGACCAGGTGGACCTCACCAACCTGCAGCGCCAGATCGTGCACACCAGCGACCGCCTTGGGATGGATAAAGCCGCCTCGGCCGCGCGCACGCTTGCCGCACTCAACCCGGACGTACGGCTGACGGCGATCAACCGCCGGCTCGACGAAGCGCAATTGCGCGCGCAGACCGCGCGCGTCGACGCGGTGGTAGACGCGAGCGACAACTTCGAAACGCGCTTTGCTGTCAACCGCGCCTGCGTCGCTGCGAGAAAGCCCCTAATCTATGGTGCGGTGGTGCGCTTCGAGGGCCAGGTGGCCGTGTTTCGCGCAGATCTGCCCGACGCGCCCTGCTACCGCTGCCTCTACCACGAGACGCAGGAGCCCGCAGACCCCTGCGCGACCTTCGGCGTGCTCGCCCCGGTCGCGGGGTTGATCGGCTGCGTACAGGCCACCGAGACACTCAAGCTGCTACTTGGCATCGGCGAGACCCTCGCCGGGCGGCTCGTGGTGCTCGATGCGCTGACGATGCAGTGGCGCGAGATCCGCCTGCGCAAGGACCCGTGCTGCCCGGTGTGCGGAGAAGGGGAGCGAAAAAGTTAAAGGTGAAAATTGAAAGCAGAAAAACTGGCATAGCGCCTTTTGTAAACTTTTACTTTGCCCTTTGCATTCTTGATTTTTGTCAGCCTAGCAGGCGTCGTAACACGATCTGGGCCTCGCGCACACGGTAAGCAGGCCGGCCACAGCGGTCCGCGATCTGCGCCGCGCGGGAGGATTAGGCCAAGATGCCGCTGCGCCGGCACGCAGTCCCACCCGCGCGCATCGTGCCGCGTCCCTGGGCGGCAGACATCACCGCCAGCTCGTACCGCGCCGCAGTATCGCCGCGCTCAGGGCGCGCGCGGGCGGCAGCGACGAAGGCTCGCTGCTGGTCTTATACGCTACGGGCACTCGGCGACAGGCCGCCCGCCTCGCCCTCCCAGACGCTCGGGCTACTTACCTCGGCGCAGGCGCGGCAGACTGCCGCCATGACCGGCATCGTGAACAGAAGCTATACGACCGGGCGCTCGATCGCTACGCCATCATCCACATCGACGCCGCCGAAGTGCGGCATGAGCAGATTGCCGTGACCGCAGCCGATTACCGCGTATCATCGATGCGCCGGACAGGATCGAGGACGCCGGCCTGAGCGACACAGGACGCCGCACCGTGCGGCTCGTCAAGGTGGTGAATGGCGTGGAATACCACGCCGTCTTCGAGGTGTTGACGCGCCAAAGGATGCTGGCCCTCAAGACGCTCTACAAGAGGCAGGGGCATCCCCCCGTCAGACGTCCGTAACGCTTCGCGGTATAAGCGCGACGACGGGATGCATCCGCCCCTTACGGAAGGGTAGCGCATGATCGAAGGCGCGCCAGGCGCTGGAGCGGCTCCAGCGCAGGCTCGGCGACCTTACCCCCGCCATGCACGACATCACCCGATCGCCAAAGGGCGAATGGTTCTCGCGCCGCGATCACTCCCCTCAGAAGCGGTCGGCGAAACACACGCCTTTTAGCATCTCCCACTGCCGCTCCCAGCCTTCGAGTGGGGAGCGGCGAAAATCGCTTCGCACATAGCGAGCGAGTTTGCCGTCGAGAAAGGAGGTCAACAACTCGGCGATGCCGTTGACCGGCACCTTCGTGTCGTTTTTCAGCTCACCCTCACGCAGGATCTGCTTGAGCTGCGTTTCGATGCGGTCGTGAATCTGCGCCACGCGCCAACGCAGGCGCTCGGTCTCGCCGGTGAGCACGTCGCCGTAGAGTAGCCGGGCCATGCCGGGGTTCTTGTCGGCGAAGGCAAGGATAAGGTAGAGGATCGCCGCAACGCGCGCCTCTGCTCGATGTTCTTCGGCAAGAATGCGGTTGATGCGGGTAAAAAGCGTTTCTTCGATAAAGTCGAACAGGCCCTCGAACATCCGCGCCTTGCTCGGGAAGTGCCGGTAGAGCGCCGCCTCGGAGACGCCGACCGCGCGCGCAAGTTCTGCAGTGGTGATGCGCTCCCCATGGCGCTCCTGCAGCATGCGCGCGAGCGTCTCCAGGATCGCCTGTCGACGCTGCCCCGTACGTGCCCGCGCCATGGGTGCTACGGCGCGTCGCCGTCGCGCGTCCCGGCCTCCAGAGCGGCGGCAACCACCTCGCCCTCGCCATTGACACGCAGGCGGTAGCGCCCCCAACAGGAAATTCGGTCAGCCACGCAGCCAGCGCCCTCCATCACGACCTCGTCAAAGGTCACCGAGCACAAGAGCCACTCGCCGTGTCGCTCCAGAACCTCGAGGCGCAGGCTCGCGGGATCTGGCCAGCCGTTCTGGGTCGTGAGCTGCGATAGGCCCGGGGTGCGAGCGAAGAAGTCTTCGAGTGCCTTGATGTTCACATGCCCCTCAGGCCCGAATCAGCGTGCCCACGCCCTGATCGGTGAGGATCTCGAGCAACACAGCATGCTCGACGCGCCCGTCAATAATATGCGCCGACTTCACGCCACCGCCCACGGCGTCAAGCGCGTAGCGCACTTTGGGCAGCATACCGCCCGATATCGTGCCATCTGCGATCAGCGCCTCGACCTGCGCCGCGCTAAGGCCGGTGAGTAGCCTGCCGCCCTTGTCCAGCACGCCGGGGGTGTTGGTCAGCAAAATCAGTTTCTCAGCCGCAAGACGCATCGCCAAATGCGCGGCCACCACATCAGCGTTAATATTATAAGTCTCGCCATCGGCACCCACACCGATCGGGGCAATGACCGGGATAAAATCGCCCGTGTCGAGCAGTGCCACGATCTCGGGATCGATCGCCTCGACCTCGCCCACATGCCCGATGTCTATAATCTCGGGTGGGAGCCTCTCGCCAGCAGCCACGGTCTTGGTAAGGAGTACCTTGCGTGCGCGGATGAAACCGCCGTCCTTGCCCGAGAGGCCGATCGCCTTGCCACCCTGCTGATTGATGAGGTTGACGATCTCCTTGTTAACCAGCCCCCCGAGCACCATCTCCACCACATCCATGGTCTCGCGGTCGGTCACGCGCATGCCCTCAACGAACTCGCTCTTCTTGCCAATGCGCTCAAGGAGCCTGCCGATCTGCGGTCCGCCGCCATGTACCACTACCGGGTTCATGCCGACCAGCTTCATCAACACCACGTCGCGCGCGAAGCCCTGCTTGAGACGTTCGTCCACCATGGCGTTGCCGCCGTACTTGATGACCAGGGTCTTGCCCTGGAAGCGGCGGATATAGGGCAACGCCTCGGTGAGAATGCGTGCGCGCTCCGCCGCGCAGACGGCAGCAGGACTCGCTGTTTGCGGCTCGTCGGCTTCTTGTCGCATCAGGATATGCCCTTATGGGCTTTGCGTCGGCAAGAGGTGAAGAAAAGTTAGCGCATTTAGCGCACAAAGTCAGCCCTGCGCGAACGTGCGAAGAAAAAAATAAAAAAGCAAAGTCTCGCCGCGCTCACCGACCGAAGACCAATAGAAAAGGCCGCCGCAGCGGCCTTTTCCCCCACGGTCCCCTCTTCTGCTGGTCGGCGAACCCGACGCGCAGAATCAGGCCACCTCCACCGAGATCTTCTTGGGCTTGACCTCTTCGGCCTTAGGCAGCACCAGTTCGAGCACGCCGTCTTTGTACTGCGCCTTGATGCGTGAGGCGTCAACCTGGGTGCCAAGGCGCAGGCTGCGCATGTAGCGGCCGTAGTGGCGCTCGCGGCGGATGAGGCGCTCGCCCTTCTCCTCGGTCTCGCTTTGGGCCTGGGCGGTAATGGTAAGCACACCGTCCTCGAGCGTGATGTCAATGTCATCCTTCTTCACGCCTGGCAGATCGGCACGGATGACGTATTCATTGTCGCGCTCGATTATATCCGTCGAGGGGGCCAGGGCCTCGCTCGTCGCCTCCTCCACCCAGCGCAGCGGGCGGAAGAAACCTTCGAATACCCGGTCAAAATCCTCATCGAACAGGCCCCAGCGACGAAGCGGGCTGCGCGCCGTCTGAGCTCTGGTGAGATTGGTCATCAGGCACCTCCTTTCAATCGATCAGGTTCGGATGAATATCCTGCCCCGGACAGTGCCACAAGTCACGGAGCCTCTAACTTGTCTTCATAGTGGGGACAGACCGGAAGGCTTTCAAGCGCGAGATGACAGGGCCTTTCTGTGACACTGGCCCACGCCATGCGCATCAAAAGCGCCGGTGTAAGCGACAAAATTCTGGCGTCTCAGGCCTCCGGGCGGCTGACTTCGCTTACAGGATATAGCGTGCCAGGTCTTCGTCTCCGGCGAGGGCCGCCAGATGCCGGTCCACATAAGCGACATCCACCACGGTCCTCTGGCCGCTCCTGTCCGGGGCCTCGAACGACACGGTCTCGAGCAGCCGCTCCATGACCGTGTGCAGGCGGCGTGCGCCGATGTTCTCAGTGCGCTCGTTCACCTGCCAAGCGATCTCGGCGATGCGGCGTACCCCTTCGGGCGTGAACACGATCTCATGCCCCTCGGTGGCGAGCAGCGCCGCGTATTGCTGGGTGAGCGAACACTCGGTCTCAGTGAGAATGCGCACGAAGTCATCGACCGTAAGTGGATCGAGCTCGACACGGATCGGCAATCGCCCCTGCAGCTCCGGGATCAGATCCGAGGGCTTGGCAAGATGAAAGGCGCCGGAGGCGATGAACAGGATGTGATCAGTCTTGACCATGCCGTACTTGGTAGATACCGTCGAGCCCTCGATCAACGGTAACAGATCGCGCTGCACGCCCTCACGCGAAACATCTGCCCCGGTGCCGCCCTCGGCGCGGCCGACGATCTTGTCGATCTCGTCGAGGAACACAATGCCGTTCTGCTCCACCCGCTGCAGTGCCTGCGCCTTGATGTCCTCCTCGTTAATGAGGCGTGCGGCCTCCTCTTCGGTCAACAGCTTCTTCGCTTCGCGTACCTTGAGGCGGCGCAAGCGGCTGCGTCGGCTACCCATGCCCTGGAATAGGCTCTGCAACTGACTGGTGATCTCCTCCATCCCGGGCGGCGCGAAGATCTCGACCCCCATGGGTGGGGCGCTTACTTCGATCTCGATCTCGTGGTCGTCCAGGCTCCCCTCGCGCAGCTTGCGGCGGAAGACGGCGCGCGCTGCGCCTTCCTCGCCGCTGCGCCCCTCGGTGGCGAGGGCATAACTCACCTCGCGCGCGCGCGGTACCAGGACGTCGAGGATGCGATCCTCGGCAGCGCCCTCGGCGCGCACGCGTACCTTTTCCATTTCCTCCATGCGCGTCATCTTGACGGCCATGTCTACGAGGTCGCGGATGATCGAATCCACATCGCGCCCCACATAGCCGACCTCGGTGAACTTGGTGGCCTCGACCTTGATGAACGGGGCGCGCGCCAACCGTGCGAGCCGCCGTGCGATCTCGGTCTTGCCCACGCCCGTGGGCCCGATCATGAGGATGTTCTTCGGCGTGATCTCGTTGCGCAGGTTCTCGTCGGCGACCTGCATGCGTCGCCAGCGGTTGCGTAACGCGATCGCCACGGCGCGCTTAGCAGCCGCCTGGCCGACGATATGCTTGTCTAGCTCCTGGACGATCTCGCGGGGGGTCATCGCGGACATGGTCGTGGCCGTGTTCAAAAATTGAGCTCCTCGATCGTAAACTGACGATTGGTGTAGATACAGATATCGGCGGCGATGGCTAAGGCCCGCTCGACGATGCTGCGCGCCTCAAGCGTGGTGTGTTCGAGCAACGCGCGGGCCGCCGCTAGCGCGTACGACCCGCCCGAGCCGATCGCCACAATCCCCCCTTCGGGCTCGATCACGTCGCCCTGGCCGGTAATGACCAGCAGCGCACTCTTGTCCGCAACCGCGAGCAGTGCCTCGAGCCGGCGCAGGATGCGATCGGTGCGCCAGTCTTTGGCGAGTTCCACCGCAGCGCGCACCAGGTGTCCCTGATGCTTCTCAAGCTTGCCTTCGAAGCGCTCAAACAGCGTAAAGGCATCGGCCGTGCCGCCGGCGAAGCCGGCCAGCACCTGGTCCTTGTAGAGACGGCGCACCTTGCGGGCGTTGGCCTTCATGACAATGTTGCCCATGGTCACCTGGCCATCGCTGCCCATCACCACCCGGTTGTTGCGGCGCACTGCCAGGACGGTCGTGCCGTGCAGAGGGATGCTGTGCATGCTCTTGTCGGGAAGATGACTCGCGTCAGGCAAGACGCCGAACGCTCTGATATATTTCCAATAACCTCATTCTAAGGGGTCGAGGAGCCTTTGCCCATGTCCGCCGCCCGCCCTGCCGCCGCGTGGCTCGTTGCGGCCATAGTCGTATGCACAACCCTTGCCGTGCGTGCCGAAGTCGCCATCGTGCTCAACTCGCGCGACGACAACATAAGCCTCATCGACACCGCGACCTACCAGGAGATCGCCCGCGTGCCGATCGGCAAGGAGCCGCACCACCTCGTCCCCACGCCGGACGATCGCGAACTGGTCGTGGGCAACACCAAGTCGAATGACCTGGTATTTCTGGACCCGGTGAGCGGGGAAATCAAGCGGCGCGTGCCGCGCATTGCCGACCCCTATCATCTGGGCTTCAGCCCGGACGGCCAGTGGTTTGTAGTCAACGGCAACCGGCTTGACCGCGTGGACATTTACCGCTACGAGAACGGCGAGTTCCGCCTCGCCAAGAAGATCTCCCTGCCTGATACCCCAAGCCACATGGCCTTCACGCCCGACAGCCGGCGCGTGTACGTCACACTGCAGGAAAGCGACCGGGTGGCGGCGATCGATCTCGCCACCCAGACCGTGCTGTGGCAGGCCGCCACCGGCCGGCAGCCGGCCGGCGTCTGGCTGACACCCGATGGCCGCAATCTTCTCATCGGCATCACCGGCGAGGACCACGTGCAGGTGCTCGCCGCCGACAGCGGCATGGCCGTGACCAAGCTCCTCACCGGCAAGGGTGCGCACAATTTTCTTCCTCTCGGCGACGGCCGGCATGTACTTGTCTCCAACCGCGTGGACAACACCATTGCGCTCATTGACATGCACACGTTGCGCGTCCTCGAACGCTTCCACGTCCCCGGGGGCCCGGACGACATGGAGCTCAAGCGCGACGGCAGCGAGCTGTGGGTCACCTCGCGTTGGATCAACCGCGTCAGCGTCATCGACATGAAGACCAGGATGCTCAAGCGCACAATCCGCGTGGGCCGCTCGCCGCACGGCTTGTACTTTCACTCGCATGCGCCGCGTCGATAGAAGCAGGGATGTCCATGAGTCTCTCTTTTCAAGGTGAAGAAATGTGCGTTCTATGCGCATCGGCTCGCCTCCCTCTGCCGAAGGGAGGGGGAGTGAGGGTGTGGGCTATCATCCCCACTTTTTCTCCCAAGGAGAAAAGGGGGCGAGTGGTGGCGCACTTCGTGCACGCTCTTTCATCCCGGGCAAGGGGTGAGGGCAAGAAGCCGAATCGTAAGTGCTCAGCCAGTCTTGGTGCCGTTCTTATCACAACGATATGGACCCTCTTCCTGCTCCCACTAGCCAATGGGCAGGAGTGCCCGAGCGGTACGGTGTACCTGACCTTCGACACCGGCAACATGGCGCAGGCAGAAACCATCGCCGCCATCCTCAAAGAAGAGAACGTCAAGGCGACATTCTTTCTTGCGAACGAGCGTACAGTGCGCGGCGATCGTGCGCTCGATGCGAGCTGGGGCGGATACTGGCGTGCGCGTGTGGCCGAAGGGCATGCCTTCGGCAACCACACCTGGTCACACCTCTGGGCACGGCGCGACCTCGCCAGTGCCAGACTGCTCACCGTGGACGCCGCCGGGCGAGAGAAACAACTCGATCGCGCCGCATTCTGCGCGGAACTGAAAAACGTGGACGAGGCCTTCCGCCAGCTGACCGGTCAGCGCCTGGCCGGCATCTGGCGCGCCCCGGGCGGGCGCACGACCCAGAACAGCCTGCGCTGGGCGGCCGCCTGCGGTTATCCCGTGCACGTCCACTGGGACGAGGCTGGGTTCCTTGGCGACGAACTGCCGAGCGATCAATTCCCCAACGACGTCCTGCTCGAGCGCGCACTCAAAAACATTGCCCCTGGCGACGTTCTTCTCATGCACCTCGGCGTCTGGTCCCGAAAAGAACCCTTCGCCCCTATGCTCAAGCCGCTCATCCAGGGCTTGAAGGCCCGCGGGCTGTGCTTCGCAACGCTGGGGGTGGCGAGGCGCTAGCATTCGGATGGCCAAAATTGACCGGGCTGCCGTTCCAGCACGCCCGATACTTGGCTGCATACTTCACACAATCCGGTTTCCTTTCGGGTGAGGCGCCTGCTTGGCCTCCCGAAGTCGTCAGTGGCCTGCAGCGCGAGATCTGCAGCTCCCCGTTTCCATAGATACCACCTCGAGTAACTTTCTCCATCGGCTCGAGGCGATGGAGAGGGCCGAGCGTGGAGTGATGACGTTGCCGAGTGTAGAACACCTCGATCCCCCCAAGACGCCCTGCCCGGTCGCTTCGCGTGTCGAGTAGCGCTGGGGGGTGGATGTACCTTTTCAACGAGCCGCGGTTGCCGCTGGACGGTGCGAATCTCAACGAGAAGCCAGCGGTTGCAGATTGGGTAAAATGCCAAGCGCGCGGGCCACCTGGGCTATTGGCCCGCCCCCTCATGCACCAGGCACACGGTCTTGGTCTTGAACCCTCATGGTATACACTGCTTACGTCGTTTGGCTTCTGACAAGGGTTCCTCCGATTTCGCCATTGTCCACACCTTAGGGAGAGGGGTCTGCGAGATCGCGGGGCTTCAGGAATGTATGTGTAAACATGTAAGGCCGACCGCCTGTTTAGCAACTGAGCGATCCCGAATCCCCCTCAATCCCGCCTATCCTTAGCCTTATGGACTATTTGTTCCGTCTCCTCGAACCTCTCCAGTCCTGGCTGTTCGAGAGCGTGGTGCTGCCGGCCTTGCATGCGCTCGGATTCATGAGTTATGCCGACGATGCGTACGACGCGACGGGGTTGTTCGTGCTGGGGCTGGCGGAGCTGGGGTTGATTTACGTACTGATCCGGCCGCTGGAGTGGTGGCTGCCGGCGGAGCGCTGGGCGGACCGGCAGGCGGTGCGGGTGGATGTGCTCTATACCTTTTTGTATCGCAGCGGGCTGCTGCCGCTGATCTTTTTCTTTGTCTTGCAGCCGCTTTTGTTGCCGATCGAGAAAGGGCTGCGCACGGCCGGGTGGCTGCCTCCCAACCTGGAAGAGCTGATCCCGTTTCTCGGGGCGCGGCCGCTGGCGGCGTTCCTCACCTACGCGGCGATCATTGATCTCGCCGAGTACTGGCGCCATCGGCTCTCGCACCGCTTCGGCTGGTGGTGGGCGCTGCACGCCGTGCATCACAGCCAGCGGCAACTCACGCTCTGGGCCGACGACCGCAACCACGTGCTCGACGGGCTCATCCAGGCACTGTGGTTGGCGCTGCTTGCGCTTGTCATCGGCGTGCCGGGAAACGCTTTCATTGCAGTGATACTTGCCATGCGGCTGCTCGAAAGCCTCTCGCACGCCAACGTGCGCTTCGGCTTCGGGCTGATCGGCGATCGGCTGCTTGTCAGCCCTCGCTATCACCGCCTCCACCATGCCATCGGCCTGGGGCACGAGGGCCGCTACCGCGGCTGTAACTTCGCGACACTCTTCCCGCTTTGGGACATGCTCTTTGGCACGGCGAACTTCGCGCGCGCGTATCCCGCGACCGGTATCCGCGATCAGCTTGCGGGTGCGGACTATGGTGCGGGCTTTTGGGATCAGCAGCTCAAAGGGCTTGTGCGACTCTGGCGGGCACTGACCCGGCTGGCGTGAGGAAGGCGAGCGCGCGCTGCAACAGCCCCCTGCGGTCGCTCGTCGCAGGGTACACGGCGAATACGTGGCGGTCTATCACCGGGGGCGTCCTCGACCCGGTGCAGGCGGCCCGCGGCAAAATGCTCGGCCGCCATTCGCTCGGCGAGATAGGTCGCGCCCTTTGCACTTTAGCACCAAGGCCAGCGCCAGGCGCCCCAGCCCCATGCGCACCGCGGGCGGCGGCATGTCCGCGAAGTGCCGGGCGTGGGCGATGGCGACTGACGTCCTTTAGTCCCCCATGACGTATCCGTCGCGGACCGCCTCGCGCGCCGTCAGCCCCGGGCGGCTTGCCACCATGATGAGCGCGATGCGCGCCACCGCGCGCACCTCAAGCCGATGTCGAGTGCGCCGTCGAGCAGCCGGCGGATCAGCAC